>OAQX01000078.1_pt1 | contig 29894 bp, 31 predicted proteins | sample 1475521 | NCBI WGS metagenome assembly OAQX01 (sample SAMEA3360657, study PRJEB22359) | human gut metagenome | biome: ENVO:urban biome; feature: ENVO:human-associated habitat; material: ENVO:feces | place: Bangladesh | collected 2011 | reverse complement strand
CACGGATTCGGTCGGGTTAAACTGCACGCCAGCCCCCCACGCCAGAGACGTGTTGCTGTGGCGACCGTCATCACTTCCGGTCAGCACATCGTGCGTTTTCCCCTTGCTGTCAGTTACGCGGAGATAATCCCCGGAGAAAGTCGACACACGGCTGTAAGCCACACCCGCCATCGCATACGCGCTGAACCATTCATTCACGCGTACAGACGGCCCCGCCATCACGCTGAACCAGCGGTTACGCACGGAATCTTCATGCCAGCGGGTATCGCTGTAGCGCGTTTTTTGCTCATCCTCAGCATTGGCATAACTGAAGGACGTAATCAGCCCCAGCGCGTCCGTAAACTCATAACGGTATTTCACGTTAATCCCGTTCAGATCATCACTACCGGGAACGTTCGTCGAGGCATGGAGATACCCCGCGCTCAGCGTGGACTGATGTTCTGCTGCACTCGCTGGCGTAGCAGCGGCGACCTGCCAGACTACTGCGGACAAAATAACAGCACATAATTTACGCATAATTACCTCTCGCTTTTCTGCAATAAAAAAGGCGCCATTTCTGGCGCCCGTATCTGGGTTATAAAATTCAGCTAATCGTGATGCCTGCAGTGGCTTTCTTCATCACCACAACCAGCAAATCGCTGATACTTGCTGTGGGATACCAGTTATTTACCAGCCATGCTGACACCGAAAACTCCAGTGTCATGTGACCGTGACCGGCAGGCATATCAATAACACCACTGTAAATCAGCGTATTATCCAGCGCGGTACGGTTATAAATTTCAGCACCGTTTTTCCGCACTATCAGACGGCATGAGGAGTAAATATCAGTATGCTCTTTCTCATGTTTAGCGCCGCTGAATGCCACCGCCGGAATAACAATCTGCCGGTCAAACGGCTGATCGTCATAAACCCTGACGGTAATGGTTCCTGATGGCCACCGCTCCGGTGCACGGGAGTCCCGGGGGAAAGCTTTGCCCACTGTTTTAACGAGATCGCCTTCAATCTGGTTCGCGGACAATTTTCCCAGAACCCGACAGTTCTCGTTAATCGTGACGTTGTTGAGCGTCCCGGAGTTCGCATTCACGTTACCGCTGATATCGGCATTTTTCGCCGTCAGCCGCCCGTCCGGTGTCAGGGAAAATGCCGGAGGATTACCGCCGCTGGTAATGGTGGGAGCCGTCAGATATTTCAGGAACACTTCATTCATAAATATCTGATCGCCCTGACCAACAAACATCGGCTTTGTGTTGCCATTCGCAGGATTAATCATCGCAATCCTGTCTGCCGCCAGCAGCACCTGACTCTGCATTCCTGCTGGCGTATTCTCAATACCGGCACCGATACCCGCAATATAAAGGCGTCCGTCCTGCATCTGCTGCAGTTTCACGGCCCACATGCTGTTCAGGTTATTATTTGTATCAACCTGAACTTTCTGTATCTGCTGGATTGCCGCACTCTGATTTTCCAGTTTTTTATTGACGGTCTGCGTGATTTCATTGCTGACATTCGTAATGGACGTCCTGATTTCAGCCAGGTCCGGCGCAAGCTGACCGTTATCAATCTGCGTCCACAGCTCCTGGGCCAGATGTGTTTTCCCGATTTCTCCTTTGAAAAAATCCAGGTAACCTTCCGCATCATCGCTCGCCCGACCGACAGCCTCCACGAATGCCGATTTGCCAACGGTGTTCACACTGCGAACGTAAAAATAATAATCATGACCCGGCTTAATATTGATACTGGCAGCTATCCAGTACAGCGCCGTGCCAAGATAGCGGGCTGTGGTTTCAACCTGCCTGATATCCGCAATCCGCTTTTCCGAGAACCAGAACTCAAACTGTACCGTCGGGTCATAAACGGCAAGATGTGGCGTTGCGGTTATCTGAAAATAGCCCGGCGTCAGCTCAATCCGCGACGGTGCTGCCGGTGCGGTAATCCGGAAGGTGGTGGTGGCAGGTTCACCCTGCTGGCCATAGCTGTTTATCGCCCGCACCGTCAGGGTGTATTCCCCGAGCGGCAGGCCGCTGAAACGGTGCTCCGTGTCTGCGGTGATGGCGGTGGTCACCAGTCTGGCATCCGTTCCCTTACCACTGGTCAGGCGCAGACTGAAGCGCACACCCTTCACCACCCGCGGCGTGTCCCATTTCGCCTGCGCCAGATACTGGCCGTCAGCTGCGCTCACCTCCACCGTCAGGTGCTGCACTGCCGGTGGGATGACGCTGTTCAGGGAACCTGACTGCGGCTCAAAGCGGGCACCGTTATCCACGATGGCTTCTTTTTCCGGTACGTGCTGCACCGCCGTGATGGCAAAGGTGCCGTCCGTGTTTTCCCGGATGGAGACACAGCGGAACAGGCGACGGCGCAGTGACGGCAGGGAGAGTCCCCACACCCCGTATGTCTCCACACCATCAGGCAGGGTACTGACCTGTATCCGGTCCGGCGCGGGGTGTGCGGTGATGTCCACACTCACCGGCTTACCGCTGCCGTTAATCAGGTTCACCGCCGATGTACCTGTCTCCGGCAGGGTAACCTCACGGTCCAGCGTCAGGGTGCGGGTGGCAGCATCAATGGACAGGACACGTCCGCCGGTCAGGGTCCCGGCATAGTCATTATCACAGATTTCAATAATGTCACCGGGTGTGTGCCGCAGCCCCTGAGACCCGAGCGTGAAATCCACCGTCTGCGTTTCCAGCAGTTCGGTCTTTATCACCCACAGTCCGGCACGGTGGGCCTGACCGCGGCTGGTACAGCCGAACGCGTCCATCTTCAGCAGGTTGCGTCCGTAGCGCAGTATGGCTTCCGGGTCTTCCACCAGTTCCGTGGAGGTCTGCCAGCCGTTCTGCGGGTCGGTGTAATTCACCTCCACCGCCGTGTGCCGGTCCTTCAGGGCACTGAAGCTGTAGCGGAATCCCACGCCGTTATCATCCACCACCACATCGCTGTTGGTGTACGGCCACACCACATCCGACGGGCGGTCCTGAACGAACGTCAGCGTCTGACCGTTCCATACCGGCATACAGCGCATCGCAGAGCAGAAATCACTGAGAACGTCCCACGCCTTACGCTGTTGTGCCAGGTACGCATTAAAGGTCATCCGCGGCTCGGTCCCCCCGAAACCATCCGGGACCGTCTGGTCGCAGTACTGCCCGATGGCATACAGCGCCCACTTGTCCACATCCGCCGCCCCCAGACGTTTTCCCATGCCGTAGCGCGGGTGAGTCAGCATGTCCCACAGACACCAGGCCGGGTTGTTGCTGTATGCCGGTTTCAGACTGCCGTCCCAGATACCACTATACGTGCGTTTTTCCGGGTCATAGTTTGACGGCACCTGGATGATGCGACCGCGGATATGGTAGTTCACCGTCATCTGCTGGCCGCCGAACTGCTCCGCATCCACCTGCAGCCCCACAATGGCCGTGTTCGGGTAGCACTGTTTCACATCGATGATTTCGGTGTATGACGACCACAGCGTCTTATTCTGCAGCTGGTCCGTGGTGCTGTCCGCCGTCTCCCTGACCATCCGGATGTTAAAGGGCCGGGGAGGCAGATTATCCAGAATCACCGAGGCCAGGAACTGTGAGGTGGTCTTGCCGTTAATGGTGACGTCCTTTTCTGTCACCCAGTTACCGTTACGCTGTAACTGAATCAGCAGGCGGACGGATGCCGGGTTACGGTCACCCTTTGAGGTGGTCTCCACCAGTGACTGCACCCCGAAGGTAACCCTCAGGCGGTCAATGTTCGCGGACGTAATGGTGCGCGTCACCGGTTTTGCCTTCGTCACTTCCACGCCCAGTCCGGTTTCAGCTCCGGAGGACTCAAAGCCTTCCGGTGGTGTCTGCTCCTGCTCCCCGGCGCGCCAGACCGCCGTCACACCGTGTATCACGGGATTGCCGTCCGTGTCCGTCAGTGGGGTTTTGTTCACCAGAATACTCTGCAGTCCCTTCACCGGACCTTCTATCGGTCCCTCACCAATCGCATCAATCACGCTCATCATCTGCGTGGATTTGAGATTATCCTTCGCCTCACGAGGCGTGTGTGCCTTACCGCCACCTTTTCCCATACAGCCTTCCCCTGAATAAATTAACCGCCACTTGCCATTCCGTACAGAAGTCGGATATCCTTCGCCCGAAAAGCATGAAACACATTTCTGCCATGCTAAAGAGAAACCCCGGTATCAGCAGATACCGGGGTTTTCTTTCATGCCCACCGATAATCCTGTTGGTTAAAACCGGTAATGGCATAAAAATTCTGAATATCTTCACATTTTCACACACTGACTGTGGCGCTTATAATTTCGCTGCGTTAGTGTTTTTTTGCCCGAGTAACAAAAACAACTCCTTAACATTGATCTTCATTTGTCTGTCCCCGCAGCTCCGCGATCACTGCGGGATTTTTTTATGTTTTATCCCTGTCGCCCGATAACCACGACCGTTCCGCCCCCGCCTTCATCACGGGTGCTGATGTCCTGGGATATACGGCGGGAGCCAACCAGCATTTCCCCGTAAGGCACCGGCATCGGGTTCCCCTGGGCAATCATGTTATCCAGTGAGGAAAAGTACGTGTTCTGTCTGCCGTTATCCGTTGCGCGGTAATCCGGTGTTTTTGCCTTCGGGGCCAGCATCTGGGCCACACCGCCCAGAATCATGCTGGCTCCAAGTGAAAACAGCATCGTGGTGGCAGAAAAACCACCGGCTGCCAGGGCTGAACCCCATAACGCCATTGATGCCCCGGCAGTGAAGAAAGAGCCCACGATGGCTGCCGCCCCCAGCACAATCTGCAGTCCACCCTTTCCGGCCCCGGCCAGTCGCGGCACAATATGGATGACCGTTCCCTCACCCAGCTGTTCGTGAAGACGGGCGTACACCGCCTCCGGTGCCGTGTCATAACCGGCAATACGTATCTGGTACCAGCCTTCGTTCATCTGACGGCGAAAGCCCGGCACCTGTAACGACAGCGCCCGGATGGCTTCCGCTGCCGTGTTCACATACAGGCTGAGGCGGCGGCCAAATCGTTGTAAATCCCCGTGAAGGCAGATGCGTGCCAGTGGCGGTGACGCCAGACAGAATGCGTTCGTCGTTGCCATTTTTCGGAATACCTCTCCCGTTTACTCAGTTGTTCAGGCAGATGGTGAAGCAGCTCACCGTTGCCGCAGTAAATGGCGGCATGGTTCGGTACCGAAGCACCAAAGCAGCACAGCAGAATATCGCCCGCCTGTGCAGAGGACAGGGGCACCCGGTAAAAGCCGGTGACCGCCATATTGTCCAGGTAAAGGTTCTGACCGTTGCGCCACCAGTCATCCTCGCGATGAAAATCCGGCATTTCAGTCCCCGCCAGATGATAAGCATCCCGGAACAGTGTGTAACAGTCCGTCACCCCATGCTCAAAGCGCCGTCCTGTCAGATGTGGCACACAGCGGAATTTGTGAATGTCACCCCGGCAGACCAGCCACCAGGGCAGTGCGCTTTTTATCTGCAGCCGCCGGTCAGCCTCGCTCAGCCAGGGCAGCCCACCGGGATGACTGTGGACCAGTGCCACAATCTCCCCCTGCATCTCTGCCCGCAGCCAGTCTTCCGGTGCGATACGAAAATACGCCTCCGGCTCTGCAGAAATATTCACACAAGGGATATACCACTCCCCCTCCGGCGTGCTTATCACGAAGCCGCACGACTCCGCAGGCGCACACCGCCGGGCATGCGCCAGAATCGCTGATTCAGTCTGTGTCATAAACCGGGATTTACTGCGAAAGTTTATTAATGGAAAGGAAACCGCCAAAATTGCCGACATTCCTGCGCAGTTCACACCCGCGCATGCACTTGCTGCATCTGTCCTTACGGATATCCGTGGTGGGGTTGTCGAACTCATCCGCCACCGCAGGACCGTTATACCCGCATTCATCTCCCCGGTAATCCCACATACAGGTGTTCGCCAGCATGATGCGACCGGGAAACAGCGCCCCATCCGTCTCGGTCGGTGTAGCCAGCACAAACGAGGCCGTCATGGCTGTCAGCTGCGACATCTGCTCCACCACCCAGCGGTCACTCAGCTCCTGCTCCGGGTCCGCCTCCGGATTGCCCGCAACGAAATTCACCGCATCCAGAAAACGGGCATACACCCGGCGGCGGACCACCGTGGCCCCCACCAGACTCTGCAGGTCTTCCGCCATCCCGGTGACCAGACCGAACAGATTGGACACCGTCAGCGACGGTCTGGCACTGCTGCCCTTCCCGCTCATCTCAAAACCGCTGCCGTCAATCGGGTATGCCTGATATTGCCGCCCCTGCCAGGTGACCGGCTCCCCTTTTTCATTCAGCTCATTACAGAAAAAATACCGCTCACCGCCCTGTACCGTCAGGTCGATTTCCCAGAGTACCACCCGCGGTGACTGCTCTGACTTAACCGACTCGTTCAGACTTTCTTCGCGAATATCCTGCATCAGTTCACCACCTGCTCAATCGTACAACTGAAATCACTGTGCCTGGCGTTATCTGTGACGCTCCACTCCCGGCACACCACCCTCACCGTCAGGTTATGTTTCGGCGGTCGCCACAAAAAGGCACGGTAACCACCATGCCACGATAAAAATTCATCCAGCCAGCGCCGGGTTGGTTCATCCGTCACCCGGAACACCGCCTGAAACGTCTTCAGTCTGGCATTAAGTCCCGTCGGTCGGCGCTGTTCATAACCGTCACCAAACCGAACCCTCACCACCGACGGTTTCTCACTCACCTGCATCCCTTCACGCGGGACCAGATGCAGCGTTTTTATCTCAGCCACTCAGCATTCCTCCGTCACGTCGCATGGACAGCATCACCGCCTGCACCCGCTGGTCAATCAGCTGCACAAGACTGCCTGCCGCCTCCGCCCCTATCTGTCCGTTAGCCCCGTCATTCTGAATGGCGATGTGGTAGACCGGGGAATACACCAGACCGGCACTGCCGTTCATACTGCCCACCGCGCGTACGCCCAGCGAGCCATCCGCCGCCCGGGTCAGGGGCATAATGGCTTCAGGTCCGGCTTCCCCCATCAGCCCGGCCCCTTTTGCAAACGCAAAGTACGTGGGCGTGTCCACAATGCTGTTGCTGTACGCACTCAGGTTTGCCGAGGTATACACGCCGCCTTTTGCATTGGCCACCGCACCGCCCAGCCAGTCACCAATGCTGCCAATAAATCCTCCCGCACCGGACATACCGTTTGCCGCCGTCTTAATTCCGTTGACAATCGCGGCATTCATAAGAACTTTTGAGATTTCCTGCAGTACGGATGAGGCCCAGTTGCGCCATTCCACTTTGTTTCCGTTCAGCATCTCCGTGATGTTATTCACCATCCCTGAGATACCCTCCGTCGCAAGCTGTGCTGCCTGTGAGGCGTAATCGGATGCATTGTCCACCCAGTTACTGAGCCCCTCCTGCAAGCCTTTCTGCCAGTCCGCACGCTGCGCATCCGATTCGGCATAAAAGGCTGCCTGGTCCTTAAGGCGTTCGCTCAGATACTGCGCGTTCTGTGCCCGTGCCTGTCTGTAAAAATCCTCACTGATATCCCCGGTCTGATACTGAGACTGAAGGTCCGCATCCTTCTGGCGGAAGCTGTCGCGGATCTGCTGCAACTCCCGCATGCGTTCCCTGGCTCGTTCTCCCTGCCCGTATCCCAGCAGTTCGGCTTCATTTGATGCACGCGCAGCCACATTATCATTCTTCAGGGTCTCTTCCCGGGATCGCAACTGTTCCCGGATTTTTTGCTGGTCAATCAGGGCCGCGTTACGCAGCAGTTCCTGCTTCTGCATCTCCGTCAGGGTTTTCAGTTCGCCCTGCGCAGTCTGGTACTTCAGCTTCGCCAGCTCTGTATTCTGACCCGCCAGTGCCAGTTGCTCTTTCTGCTGCTTCAGTAGCCGGGAAAAACTGTCTTCCGCTTTTTCCGTCTCTGATTTTCCACCCCGGGATTTAGGTTTGTTCGCCTCGTTATTACGCCAGGCTTCCAGAGCATTACTGATATAACGCTGTCTCGCCTCCTGATACGAATCCCCCACAAAACCAAGGTCATCCGCCGCATACCCCAGCCGGGCACGCTCTTTTTCCTCCCCCTTCAGTCGGGACAGGGCCAGCTCACGTTCTGTTTTTGTCAGGGCGCTCTGCTGTTTATCATCCAGGGTGGCCTGCGGCAGCCGTAACGGTACATTCACCAGTCCCTGACGCTGCTGAAGCAGTTCATTCCCCAGCCCCAGCAGACGGTTGAATTCCGTATGCTGACCGTTCATAACCAGCATGGACTGGTACACCTTATTCTGCTCTGCCGCCTGCTGACGAATTAACGCCACACGACGGTCTTCCAGCCCGGCAAGCACATCCTGAATGGACTGCGCTTTTTCCTGCATCTGTGCCAGACGGGACTGCTCAACGGCAAGCTGCTCTGTTGCCTGAGAAAGCCCTTCCGTCACGGTCTTCACCGATGTCAGATGGTTTATCATGAATCCGTCACCGGTTGTCCAGCCAGGGTTAGCCAGAACATACTGATATCCAGCGATTTTTTCCTGCAGGGATTTCACCCGGCTGGCCTGTTCATCAATCAGCCGGTTCTGCTCTGCCAGCGCCGCCCGTGTTCGTCCTTCATTATCTGAGGCTTCAGGCAAAGACATTGACGGCGTTTTATGCGCGATTTCATCTATCGTCAGTGCATACTGGCGCGCTGACTCCCTGGCCTGCTCCTGATTCTGGTACAGCGTATACCATGCTGCTGCCCCCAGCATCACCAGTCCGGGTACGCCACCAACCAGTCCCAACGCACCAGTCATCAGACGTGAGCCCACCGCCGTTGTACTGTTCAGCTCATTCTGGGCTGCGGTTCTGGCAGCAATATTTCTGTTCAGGCGTTCCTGTGTGGCCGCCAGACGGGCTTCTGCAGCAATCTGCATCTCCGTCCCGCGGGCTGCCGCCACAGCCTGCTGTGCACGGTACACGGCTGCCCTTGCCCGCGCCGTGGCAATCTGCGTCCCCCTGAGCTGTGCTTCCGCCAGTGCCACTTCATTACGTGCTGCCGTCACAAGTCCTGCCGTGGCAGACACCGCTCCGGAGGCCATATTGCCAAAGTACCGGGCAACCCCGACGGCAACCAGCGCCCCCGCGGCTGTTGCCACATTATCAATATTACCGGCAACACCGTTCAGCACGCCGGAGAGCGTTTTCGTCGCTCCGCTGGCTTCATTCGCGCCACCCACCCAGGCCATAAAGGCGTTTTCCACCTTTGTGATCCCGTCAGAGACCGTTTCCGGCATGGCGGCATATTCATCACGCAATACCCCCAGCTGGCTGATTAACGCAGGAACGACTTTATCCGCCGTCAGTTTGCCGTCGTCCGCCATCGCCTTAAGGTCTTTACGGGCCACGCCCATACCCGCAGCCAGTGCACGTACGATCCGGTCTCCGCTTTCATTGACCGAATTAAATTCCTCACCGCGTAACACACCCTGTGCCAGCGCCTGGCTGAACTGGGTGATCACCGAGCCCGCCTCTGCCGTACTGGCACCGGAGATTTTCAGCCCCGTGGAAATGGCCTCCGTCACCTTCAGCACATCATCAGCACTGTAACCATATTCACGCATTGAGGCTGCCGAGCGGGCAAACAGGGCCGCATTATCTGAAAATGCCGTGCCCGTCCGCTGGCTGATATCCATCAGCACTTTCTGTGATGACGAAAATTCATCGGATGACTGCGACGCCTGTTTCAGTCGGGCATTCACGGAACTCCATTCATCGGCCAGAGAAATCAGGTGTCCGGTGGCAAAGGCACCTGCAAATGCCCCCGCCGTTCCGGCAGCTGAAGCGCGGATTTCCGTCAACTGGCTGTTCAGCTCAGCCAGGGCGCGTCGCTGCTCCCGGGCGACTGCGGCAGCCTGACGCCCGCCATTCTGCAGGGTCCGGTAATATTCACTGCCCATGCGGGAAGCCCGCTGGATCTCCGACTGGAATGACTGCGAATTTGCCGAAATTTTGATAATCAGTTCACGTAACGTCGCCATTCACCTTTCTCCGGGCGTAAAAAAACCGCCTCAGCGGTTCTCATCATTCATGACTGTGCTGCGAAGCTCAGCGCGTCTTCCAGCGCCGCAAACGGATCCACCTCCGGCTTATCCTCATCCTCGCCCCAGCAGAGCATGGCGTCCTTCAGTGCAACATTCATCCCCTGTGCCCCAAAAACCGCTTTCACGATCTGTGCATTACGGATATCCCCGCGCTCATCACCCAGCGGGGATACCCTGTCGAACTCCATCCACATCATCGCCTCGCTCACACTCAGGCTGTGCCGCAGTTCGGATAAGGTGCGCCCCAGACGGAGCGCAAGTCGCATCAGAAAGCGAATTTCCGGGCGGGCTACTTTTTTCTGGCCGACTCTGCATCAGCGATCAGTTCCAGTGCCTGACGCAGCAACCGGGCATGTACCGGACCATAGACGGCCAGCACCTGCTCACGGTCGTCCGGAGCGAACACCCGCTGCAGATCCGTATCACACAGGACATCGCAGAACAGCGTCACATCCGCTTCCAGGTTACGGCGGGTTTTCGCCACCACCGACAGGGTATCGTCATCCTCTCCATCACCATTGAGCACTTCCTGCCACAGATACCAGGCCTCTGCCGAAGGCTCCCGCAGCACCACGCTGACATTACCCCATTCCGGCACCTTCACCGTTTTATGACGAAACCCTGACAGTCTGGCCAGCGCCAGCGTTTTCAGATCCTTTTTCATGATGACCCATCCCCTTATCCGGCGGCTGCGCTCACTGTCACGGTGCATTCAACAGACGTCACACTCTGTGCTTTCTCTGCCGAATCGGTCACCACGCAGGTATATTTCCCCGCATCAGCGGACTGCGCTCCTGGCTTACTGAAGGTGTCTGTCGTCTGCCCGTCAACCGGCTGACCATCCTTCTTCCAGGCGTATTTATACGGCGGCGTTCCCCCGTTGGCACTGACTGACATTGTCAGCAGCGCACCTGTATTCACGGTAAGTGTTTTATCCAGATTTTTCACAAACGCCAGCGGTACCACAAAGGACACCGGTTTGCCTTTCATACGCAGTGAAAACGTTGCTGCCACCACGCCGTTGGTACCGGATGACCAGGTGTGCTGACGCACTTCCGCCAGGAACTTAAAGCCCTTACCGGACGGAAACAGCACCTTAAACGCATACAACGCGTCATTGTCATAGGCATCACGCAGGGCGTTCTGGGCCTGATTCAGATAAAAATTACCCGACATGGAAATCTCAGACGACGCCCCCAGACCGTTGATGTTCTCCTGCTCGGTGGAGCAGAGCGTGGTCACATCAATATCCTGTTTCTGACCGGCGGTGAACTGGACTTCCTTGATGGTGCAGTCCAGGCGCAGATATTCCGCCTTATCCATAGTTTCAGCAGTCGCCGGGGCAGATGAAATCATCACCTGCGTCAGCTGTGAGCGTTCATACAAAGCAGACATTCTGCCTCCTGATAATAAAAAACCCGCACGCGGCGGGGTATGGGTTTTGTAGAAAAAAAGAAAAAGTCACACCGTGACCTGAAACTCCAGGGTTGCACGGTAACAGCGGTTTTCCGGAATATAGTCCTGCATTTCACTGACGGATCCCGGGGCCAGCAGCATTATGGCTTCACGGGCGTCCTGACGTATCTGACGCGCCTGCGTCACAGTCCCGGCATAAACGTCTATCTGCACCGACACTGAGGACTCCGCCTGCCCGCCCATCACGTCCGCAGACACCGATGAAATCAGGCTGAAAACCACCCACGGAAGCGCCACCGACGGCCTGCCATCCAGCAGGGGGACCACATACGGGTACACCTGCCCGCCGGCAAGATGCGCCAGATGAGGATACAAATCCGCCTCCGTCATCGTCTCAGTACCTCATCAATGGCCCGGTTCATCCGCGCAATCGCCACCTGAGCTGCCTGTTCACTGCGCACATCAAACGCCGGGCGCACAAACGGGTGCGGTGGCATATTCACGGTCCCCATTTCCACAAACCGCCAGTAGAAAGCTTTGCGCGGGTTATCCGCCTTCATGGTGTTATCGCTGTTACCGGTGTCCGGATTAACACCACGGATATGGACACCAGATTCCATCCCGCCATCGCGGGAGCGCCGGGAAAGGACCACCACATTGCGGCGCAGTTTTCCCCTGCGTACCGGTGCCCGTGACACCACTTCTTCTTTCAGCACATTCGCACCCGCACGGGTTGCCTCACGCAGCACCCGGTTATTTTCCGCACCACTCAGAAGCTGCAAATCGCGGCTGATGTCCTCCAGCCCCGAAAAATCCAGCAGGGTTTCGATCATTTTTCCCCTCCCAGCCGACAGAGAATTTCCAGACGCCCGCCGGTCGCATCCGGCACGGGCAGCCCGACAACGTTCAGGATCCGGTCACGCCATGGACCACTCAGCACATGAAGTCGTGACGCTGCCGTGATTTCCCGACCGGACTGACCGCGCACCCAGATGCGGATTTCCGCCTGCGCCATTTCCGCACCGGACTGCATCCGCTCCCGGCTGCTCCTGCCTCGGATATCCGCATGAATTTTCCCGCATGACACCCATTCTTCCGTCATTTCTCCGGCAGCGTTACGGGTTAACACCGGGTTCAGAACACTTATCATCTGTGTCAGACGACCTGCAGATATTGCCATTCCCCCTCCTCATAACACCGTCGGACAACGCAAATCGTAAATCAGCACGGAAACAGAAAACGGCAGCTCCCCCTGAAGCAGTTCTTCCCGCTCCGCAAGATCCGGATTCCGGTACAGCATCCCGGTCAGTCGCATGGCAGCCCCCTTCATCCGGGTTAATGCCTCGCCCGGGATCAGTTCACCGTCCTCACGGATCACTTTATCCCGGCTGCCCTGAATGTAGGCCAGCAGCACGGCGGTAGCCTGACGAACCTTGTCCATCAGCATGTCATCATCCGCGTCATGGTCGACACGCAGATGTGCCTTGATCTCTTCCAGTGTCAGTAATGCCGTCATTTTCCGCCTCCTGCATCCCGCCCACGTTTTGCAGCCAGGGTCCAGGCTGATGAATGAGCTTCTCCGGGTTTATCTTCGGTCATACTGTTGCAGTGCCACAGCGAGCCCCCCCACGTCACCGTATCGCCGGGGTGGTAGGTTTCACCGGCTCTGAACACACCGCGGTAGAGCATCACCGGCAGGGAAAATGTTTTTTCCGTACGCTGGCCACTGCTCTGCCGGACCACCACAGAGAACAACCGCTCACCCGTCATGCTGACGTCAATATCCGCCACCCCGTCAACCAGGCATTCCCATCCCCGCATCCCGTGCGTTTTTTCATACGCCCGCCAGAGTCCGCCCTGGTGTGTGGCATACGTGCCCCGGGGAAAGGATTTTTGATCGTCAATGGCGGGGAGTATTTCCAGAGCCGTGGCATCACGCCCGTCCTGCGGAGCCGGCAGGGCACTCACCGCATCCAGAACCGCCTTCTGCAGAACATCCGGATCGTAGTCACGACCATCACGCGGAACATGAATATGGCTTACCGCCTCCTTCACCATCTGTTCAAGCATCGGACGCACATCATCCGGGGTGAGACTTTTACCGTCCGCCGGCTGCGGAATATTTGCGACCGCATCATTCACCGCCTTCTGCAGTACTTCCGGATCGTAGTCACGACCATCACGCGGAACAGGGATATGGCTTACAGCCTCCTTCACCATCTGTTCAAGCATCGGACGCACATCATCCGGGGTGAGACTTTTACCGTCCGCCGGCTGCGGAATATTTGCGACCGCATCATTCACCGCCTTCTGCAGTACTTCCGGATCGTAGTCACGACCATCACGCGGAACAGGGATATGGCTTACAGCCTCCTTCACCATCTGTTCAAGCATCGGACGCACATCATCCGGGGTGAGACTTTTACCGTCCGCCGGCTGCGGAATATTTGCGACCGCATCATTCACCGCCTGCTGCAGTACATCCGGATCATAATCACGACCATCACGCGGTACCGGAATGGCCCCCACAGCGTCATCCACCATCGCCTGCAGAACCGGACGCACCTCATCCACCGTCACATGCTTCTGTAATACCGCCGACAGGGAAGTCAGTTTCTCTTCAAACGCTTGTGCCTGCGAGGCCATCTTCCCCTCAAATGTGCGCTGTAAATCCGCCAGCACTGTGGAGAATTCTTCTCCCAGTGCACGAATAATGGACAGTTCCCGTTCCGTCATTTTCTCAGTATCCCCCCTGAACATCGCTTTCACCGCATCATGCTCTGTTTCACTGATTGCCTTATTACCGTCAGATGCGCCGTCAGGCAGCTGTGATGAAACTGTTTTCCCGGCAGACGCGAACGGATCCTCACGGGCATCACGACGGGACAGCGCCTCCAGACTGTAGTTCTGCTGCTGAAGATACAGTGCATCACCGCCGGCCAGGGGCGGCAGGTTCTCCCGTTTACGGGCCTCATTGGGCGTGAGAAGCGTATTTTTCACCGCATCCCCCAGCGTTTTCATGCGCCGCTCACTGTCCATTCTCAGCAGCGTGGTGACATCAAATTCTGTACTCTCGTTTTCCCCCGTTTCCAGCGCCTCATCCAGTAACAGTTCAATGGACTCAATCAGCGTCTGCAGGCACTGGGAATAATACTGCTGCTCCAGCGCCTCCACGTTGTCACTGGAAGGCGGTTGTCCCACGCCAATCTTGTAGGCCGGGACACGGAACACCGAACAGACAATTTCAGCGGTCATCTTCAGTTGTTCCACCGTCTGCGCATCCACAGGTGAAAACGTCGTGGGGTTGTATTTTGCCCCGTTGCTCAGAATGGCCGTTTTCCCCGCATTTTCGCCTGTATACCCGCTGTCCCAGTTGCTCTTCAGTTTTTTCGCATTTTCTTCCGTAATACTGCCGGGGATCTCAATCACCCCGGACGGCCTGCCGCCATTTCTGAAAAAAGACGTCGAATTTTCCTGAATATGATGCCCCTGCGTGGCCGCCAGCCCGGCGGCATACACCGGCGGCAATCCTATAAGCGGATGAAAAAAACAGTTAAACCGGTCGTGGATCACTTCCCGGGCAGGCACCGTCACCGCCTCCGTGATCCCGCAGTTCCGGTCCGGCGTGATGCGGTAGAACACCTCGCCGTCATCCGCCACCAGAGGTTCAACCCGGCTCCAGTCCAGAATACGCAGTTCTTTGATCTGCCCCCGGGCATTACGGATTTTCAGCACCACCGTATTGCCATGACGCAGTTTGGCGTTCAGCCACAGTTCAAAAAACTGGATGCGGTTCTGCTGGGCGTTGGGACGACGACAGAGGCGGGCAATATCCCCCCGGCGCGTTTCCCTGCGTATCCCATGCGCATCCGTCTGCATAAGACGCAGCCGCATTTTGGCGATATCCTGGGATATCAGCGAAATACATGCAAACACCGCATGAAAGGAGAGGACGGCTTCAGGATCGGCTTTCACGCCCTGCTGCCAGGCGCCGGAAAAGGGCTCAGCCACCGCCTGAAACAGGCTGGTCCAGCCCGCCTCTCTTACGTCACGTCCTGATTTCTGGTTTTTTCGGGTTCGCCGTAAAAGGTTCCACATTCGCCATGCTCCGCATCACGTTTCTTTTTCTGACCTGCCGGACGTCGCACCGTGATGTACTCCGCCTTTCCCAGGCGAACCAGCACCTCCGCACACGGCTGTGCCACATCACGGATATCCCCGGCCCGGGCATCATGCGTGCCCTGCAGATATCGGATCTTTGCCATAACCTGTTACGGGAGGCGCACGCCTCCCGTCCTCCTTATCAGACTCAGCCGCCGGACGCACTGCCGTAGTTCACTCCGGTGATCACCGCCACCGCCGCAGTACGGCGACGACGCCAGTTGATCCAGCGCTCCGCACGGATGGCCACGCTGCCTGTCTGGAACATGGAAACCAGCTCCACCGGGGACGGCGTGGTACTGTCGCCGGTCGGCTCAGACTGCATTTCCAGTGATGCCTCGCGGGACATATCCACTGCCACGCCGCCGTCATCAGCCAGATAAATATCCGGGGCATTCACCAGCACCAGCTGGTCACCCACGTACTGGGAGACAATCACCGGCAGCCCCTGGAAGGAGCCACCCAGCAGGGTCATGTCCGGGTATTCCTTCTGACCCAGCGCATTTTTACGCATGGACAGTGCCAGGGCATTGGTGCTGGACATCAGCCAGACCGCACCGGTGGGCTGCAGGTTTGCTGCCACAAACTGTCCAAACGCAGCCTCTGCATCCGCATCCGGGTTACCGGTTGATGCCGTGCCCTTCACATCATGGGTGATGGACGCCGGGGAGACATCTGCCACTGCGGCTTTTTTCGGGTCCACAAAGTCTGTATCCAGACGCGCCACCACCGCTTCCGCCAGCGCATTACGGACCAGTGCATCAGCAGCCGGACTGGAAAAACGGATCAATTCTTCCGTCAGTACCGCAATGGCCGACACCTTCGCATGACTGAAGGTGATGGATTCAAAATCAAACTTCGTCAGGGGTTTTGCCTTACCCTCACCCACCCAGCCGGCAGCACCGCCGGACACCTGGGCGTGCACACGGATATTGAATGGCACCTGACGAAGTGCAGGGATCCCGCCCTGACCAAATCGCCCGATAATGGTCTGCGGACGCAGGTAATCAATAAAGTCCTGTGCGTATTCCTGATATTCAGACAGGCTGCCTGCCCACTGCGGATCCGTGGTGGTCCCCGCGCCCACTGCCGATTTCAGGACATGATGCAGACGACTGTCATCCGGATACTGACGACGGGCCACTTCCAGGGCTTCAGATCGGACGCCTTTAGCCGCAGCCAGCGATTTGGCAAAGCGGGCGAAGCCAATCCCCTTATCCAGTTTCTGCTCCACACGGATCACCGGCGCAGAAGCCACCGCGGCCACATTCCCGTTACCGGCCTGTTTCACCGGCTGCGCCGTGGCGGCCTTACCGGCTTCCAGTTCACGCAGGCGCTTCAGGTGCGCATCCACCTGACGGATTTCCGCTGCGGTGTTGTCGTAATGCTCTTCCTCCTCCACATCCAGCGTGCGCCCTTCCTCTGCGGCTTTGGTCATGACCTCCTCAAGGGAGGCTGCCAGCGCTGCACGCTTGTTTTCAAAACTTTTAATCTGTTCGCCAATATTCATTATGGTCTTTTCCTTATGAAAAACGGTTGTTGACTGTGCCGCAGCGCCGGCAGAAGATGCGATTTTCACCACCGGTTTCCGGTTGCCGGACGCGGCAGAAAACGGGCGGTCGTAAGATTTAATGGTCCGGATGGTGCATTCCGCATTCGCGGGCACGGTGACGGCAGACACCTCCATCAGTTCCCAGCGCAGAAAATGCAGTCCGCCTCCGTCCAGAAAGGTGTATTCATGGGGACGGAAGCCCACGGACAGCCCCCTGACCAGCCCGGTCTTAATGGCCGCCCAGACCTCATCCAGCCGGGCAGCCAGTTGCGACGGCATATCCGGTACGGGCTTCACCAGTGTTGCCGTGATTTCCAGCCCTTCGCTGACCCGGCGCACCGTACACTGCCCCACCGGGCGGGAATGGTCATGCTGCCAGAGAAACGGGATCGCACTGCCAAACTCCGCGCCCTCCGGCTCCAGGATGTCACCATCCCGATCCGGAGAAGGCGTTGACGCAATCCCGGTGATCACCCGTTCATCCTCACTGAAGGATTTCACCGTCAGCAGGGAACAGGCCCGTTTAAGAGTCACATCAGCCTCCTGAAAATAAAAAAACCGCCGGAGCGGTTCGTGATGGTTACAGTGTGAACAGGGTTATATGAAAAAAACCGCATATTCTTTCTTTTTCGGTTCCGGGTTAAGGGACATCAGGGAGACCGCATTGAACAGCGCCATCAGCGGGTCAATTTTTCCCCGTCCACTGGCCTGTTTGGTGATAAGAATGGCGTTACCTTTAGGCTCCACCCGGGCATTGCCGACACACCAGGCCATCAGGGGCTGGTCACCATGCACCAGCACCCCTTCAGCCAGTTTGCGCTCGGTGGTTTTAATGGCCCCGCCCAGTTTCCAGCCCTGGCTTATCCCCACCACAATTCCGTCGGGGATCCCGGCTTCCGCCAGTGAATCCAGAATCTGCCCCACCCCTGACGGGTCAATACCGATATGGTCCAGTAACTCAGCCTCATGAATGCGACGCACATATTCCGCCACTTCCGCCGTGTCATCCCCGACACGCCGGACAATGGTCATATCTCCACAGGCAACAAGATCCTGAAACCGGGACGCCTCGCTCTTCCGTCGGACCACCGCGGTTTCATGCGCCCAGGCATGGCCCCAGCCCAGCCATTCGCGGGTCTCCCGGTCACGCCCAATCACATACATCCCCAGCAGATCATCCAGCCCTCCGCCGTCAATCCCCACCGTCACCACATCAGCACGACGCAGGATATCGTCCAGGCTGATACAACGGCCCTGCTCTTCCCAGAAATCAGCCCCCGCCCAGCGGTCAGAGCGCAGGGCAAGACCAATTTCCACATTGGCGTGTTTTGACATGAACCCCCGGAATGTCTCTTCACCGGCTTCCCGGGCTTTACGGTACTCCCGGTACAGAAAGGCCTCATCCACTGAATAGCCGAGATTCGGATTGACCATGGCGAGGTTTTCCATCAGCAGGTTAGCCCCGCTTTCCACCATTTCAGGAGGGTGTTCAAATATCACCGGCAGAAAGTGCGGATCATGAATTTTGCCGTCGCGCACATCCCGGGCGTACTGCAGTTTCTGTCTGAACACCCCGGCGGGCGGTTCATTCGACTGGGTGGTCGTATACACCACAAACCCTTCCGGGCGGGAGGCAAGGCCGCCTATGGCTTCACGTAACATGTCCTCCGCCTTGCACTGCTTGCCAAACAGCCACAACTCATCAATCAGCGTACCCACGGACTTGATACCGGACACCGTATTCGGATCGGCTGCCACCACCTTCAGGGTGGTGTCCGTCACTCGGTGGGTGATGGTCCGGATATGGGTCTGTACCTGGCAGAGGTCATCCAGATCATCGTCACGTCGTACCATATCCCGGGCAGGGTTGAAGGCGTTGGCCGCCACCTCCACAGTCGGGGCCAGAATCGTGTAACCCGCCGCCTGCCGCCAGTTCAGTAACAGTGCAGTCATCATGATCCCCGCGGCCAGCGTGGACTTCGAGTTTTTCTTGGGGATAAGGATAAAAACTTCCTTGATATGGCGTACACCGGTCTGCGCATCGTAGGAGCCAAACAGGGCCGCCACCAGGTCAAACACCCACGGTGCACAGGACTCCCCGAACGTAGGGCTACCAGGTGCATCCACAATCCGCAGTTGTTTAAAAATCGCCAGGGCATGTGCGGCCTCGTCCGGATAAATCGGATCCGGAATAATCGACAGCCCCTTTTTCAGGCGCTCTGCCCAGTCCGGGCAGGCTGTGCTCCATACAGGTATCATCCGTTGCCCTCATTATCGTTATTCACCACCAGTCGGGGGGGCGGTGGCACCGCAAAACGGTTAGCCGCTTTTTTCGCGGCATCACCTTTTGCCGATTTTTTCCCGGTATCCCCTTTTTTATGGTGCGTGAACTGCGCCAGACGCCAGGCCGCATCCAGTGCCAGTTTCGGATCAATGCAGAGGTTTTCCACCAGGATCCGCCCCATGGCTTTCACCGGATCGGGAAGACCATCCTCCATATATTCAATACCAGGAGACATCACCGCGGACGGTGGCATCTCCAGATTGTTTTCGTCCGGCTGTGGTATTGCAGCCGCCTCACGGCGACGGGGTTTATCCTCCTGCTCTGATTTTTTCTGCCGGTAAACAGGAACCTCATCCACCTCCACCGTCTCGCATTGTTTACGGGCTATAAACGCAAGCACCTCAGGATCTTTTGCCAGCTGCGAGCCTTTAACCCTGGCGGTCTTCGCCGAATAACCGGCGGCAATGGCTGACGCTGTTTTGTTTTTCCCGGACATGAGCGCCAGCGCAAATTTTCGTTTTTGCGTTGTCAGCACAGCCTCCTCCCGGGTCCAGAACGCACTCAGCCGGGTATGGTTCAGCCCATTTTTCCCGGCGTCTCATGCCGCAAATGTTAACTGCTGCCTGGTTAACATTTGCTGAAAAAGCCTGTTAACATTTTTTCCGCACAACAAACTGAATAATAAAGATAAAAACCGCAAAAATGCCCGGGCAGCCAGTTAACATGTTAACTGCCCTGAAACGGGAATTTTTTCTCTGCGTGAGAGGGGGCGCGGTGTCCAAAGCGATCGTTTTTTACGCCGGATGATACCCCCCCGGGGTCGGGTTACAGTCCGATGATGTCGTCCTCTCTGCCACTACCTCCGGACACCTCCGGCAGCGTCGGGTCCGGCATATCACTCGCCGCTTCACGAGCAGACTTTTGTCGATGGCATTCGGTACAGAGCGTCCAGAGATTCGTCTCCTCATTACCACCACCGAACTGAAGTGCAATTCGGTGATCGAGTTCACTGTCACAGAGGTCAACCACACGACCACAGAGACGGCACTGCCCGGCGTCCCTGAGCCAGATATGACGCTTGAGGGAAACACGTGCACTGCCACTGACACGACGCTGTTCACCCTTCAGAATATTCACCCGTCGGGTATTCAGTGTTTTGATTCTGCTCTGGAGTGTACGAAGCTCAGCCATGTAAAATCCCCGTCATATGGCAATCAGTAAAGGAAATAAATATGTCATCGAAAAACCGTACCCGCAGAACCACAACCCGCAATATCCGTTTCCCCAATCACATGATTGAACAGATCAACATCGCCCTTGAGCATAAAGGGTCCGGTAACTTTTCAGCGTGGGTTATTGAAGCCTGCAGGAGAAGGCTGGCAACAGATGCAACGCATCTGCGCCCGGCCAGCATGACAAATAACGAGAAATGAACGTTCGGTTACAGGAGCAGGTACCCACTGTCCTCCAACAATATTTCATCTTCATATCCGACGGAACAATACTTACCCTGCCGGGATGTACAGAATAACAACAGAGTGATAATTAATTTCTGATGAAATAATCAGTGTGCAGAAGGACTAAAGATAAACGTTTTCTTCACGCCTTTACACGGCCTGTCCTTCTCAAATCGCCATTTTGCCATCGCCTTTACAACCTGCTCATCAAACAGATGGTGCGGCTCTGAACGAATAAACTCAATTCGGGTGACAGTACCATCAGCACCAATATCAAACCTCACATCAACCCGTCCCTTTATATAATTTGCCGCTGCATAGGCCGGATATTGTGGTAATGCCTTAACCAACTGTCGGGGCATATCTGTTTTATGTTGCGTACAGCCCATAACCAGAGAAGACAACAAAATAATTAACGGAAGATTTCTTTTCATTTTCATTCCCCGCACAGATAAGAATAAGTCTTATTCTAACAATGCCGCCCTGTCGGTCATCAATCCTCTGCTTAATGGCAACGACAATTATCCGACTTAAATCACAAATCAGACACATGACATAACAGGGCTTGCGAGGTAACACATCGTCCTGTTTCTTCCACCATCGCACCGGACTGGCGACTATGAGGGGACAACGCCGCGCTCCGTTAACGCGGTAAACCCCGGTGTGTATCGTTTTTGATTATCCCCGCACACTCGCGCAGAGGAGTCTCCCTGTCGGGCTGCGGTCTCTGTTAATGAGGGAATACAGCGACGATACGGCGCATCAGCAAAACTTAGTTCAGGCACTGAGTGCGGATATAGTCCTGTGCCCCTTCCAGCTGCTTCTGCATTGTCATCAACCGTTCTCTGAGGATGAAATAATCCCGTTCAGCGGTGTCTGCCAGTCGGGGGCCGGTTGCATTATCCACGCCGGAGGTGCCGGTGGCTTCACGCACGGTACCGGAGCAGGTGGCGTTGATCCGCAGGCGCTTACGACCAGCGGCAACATCAGCACGCAGAGTTTCATTTTCAGCTCTCGCATCGGCTAATTCCCTCGAGTATCTGGCATCAAGTTCAGCGACATCACGCTGGCGTATCTGCATATCAGTAATTGTCGCGTTCGCCAGTTTCAGCTCACTGACTTTTTTATCGCGCTGCGCTTTGTAGGTGATGGCGTTATCGCGGTAATGATTCAGCCCCAGACTAAGCACACCACAGGCTACCAGCAGGACAATAATCACCACACACAGAACACGGTTCATATCACCACCAACGGATTGCCCAGACCAGAACAGCAATGGCCACAATACGAATGGCAAATGCCATTGCCCGAATAAGTTCAGCACTCATCTTTTTAAAGTTCACGATTTCAGCGCAATGACCAGTTTTGCCAGCCCATACAGCATCGGAGACACAGCAATACCAACAGCCACCCACTTAATAGCAAAAGCCAGCGCTCTGCTGATGTCATCAGTCACTGTCACCCCAGCAGCCCCGACGAAGACAACATCACCCAGGCGAGGGACAGAAAAAGAGCAACCAGCATTAGTGAAAATGAAATACCGACAATCACACACAGGACCTTTGCCGGCGTTATGAGTTTGTCTGACATAGCTACCCCTTAATTGCCACAATTAACTGGGATACTACCCATAAAAAAGGGATGCTCCAGACCAGCAAAAATTTCCAGTTTGGTAATTGACTAATCATGAGTCGCAACTCCCTAATCAGTTTGCTAAAATCAATCAAGGCAGCCTCCCATAGCTTACTGCCATAAAAACAAAACCCCGCTTGCTGCCAACAAACGGGGTTTTTACTTTTATTCACTTACATTTTGCCAGTTCGCAGGATTTCGTGTTATCCGTCCGCCTTGGCCAACGTCATTTATTAGCAAAATATTCTGCTTATCTGTCGATTCCCCAGCACGCCAGCGCGCTCTCCTGGTCACGACGGGATACCTGACCGTAACAGTTATTTGAGCGAATACGGCAGTCCCTGCCACCGTCCTTAATCCACCAGCGAATCGCCTCACACGCTCCCCTGCGATCACCTGCATTAATTCGTTTATAAAACGTCGACGGAAAACACTTACCGGGGCCAATGTTGTACGGACAGAATGACGCGATCCCCGCTTTCTGGGGTTCACTCAATGGCACTCTGATGTTTTTCTCCACCCATGCCAGCGCCTTATCACGCTCAATGGCGTTAACCCGGTCGCATTTTTCCTTCGACAACTTCATGCCCGGAACGACAGGTTTGCCATCCACCAGGATGGCACCGCGGCAGATGGTCCAGATACCCGCGCCATCACGGTATGCCGTGGTGTGGTTACCTTCCTTTTCATCCAGAAACTGGTCGAGAATGTCAGGCGCAGGCGCACCAGCGGCAATCAGCGCCAGAACGGCAGCCGACAGGCCGTATCTGATTTTTGCGTTCATGGATATTTATCAGGATTTATCGGTTTCTGAGCCCTGGATATGTTTATCAGTTCCAGCCTGTTGCCTCAGGCTGCTAACAGGTCAATACAATCATGAGGATTATTTATGGACAATAACACCATTTCTCTACAGGAGTTGCTCGACAGCATTTCCAGGCTTCGGGAAGACGTGAATACCCTTACCGTCGCCTTCTCATATCTGGCATTCTCAATTCCAAGGGAACAGATGCAATCAACGCTGGCATCAATCCAGTTTGAATCATGCAATCCCAAATGGTCTCAGGAACAACAAGACTCTTTCAGGCGGCTTGCTGTATTACTGGATGAAAAATATGCTGGTAAAATTACCATTTCGGCGGACTCTTCAGAGAACCCGTAATTATTCCCGGTAGTTTTCCTCTGTAGGTTATCAACACATCCTGCGCCTCTAAAATTACGGGGCGCTTTTCCGGCGACTGCTCATCCCCTTCACATAACCCGGCAGCAACATCCAGGAAGACCTGTCTGATGCTCCTTCTGGCTGCTGCCTCATAAAACTCCAGCGCGGCACCTTCAACACGGTCCAGCGAGATGTCCAGGTCAAAAATTTCACCGTCAAAGCGTTTTTTGTCCCGTAACGCTAAAGTTACCGTAACTTTATTCTCAAAATTGCGGATCCCTTTCACAATCAGTTCATAGTTTTGAGTCATTGAATTACTCTCCCCGTGCCGCCTTACGACGGTCCTCTCTGATTTTGAAATACAGGTTAGTCAGATATGTCAGCAGCCCAAACAGCAGACTCCCCAGCACGCCTATTGCCGCCCACTGAGACGGGGAAACCCTGTCCAGCAACTGCAGGAACCAGTAGCCCGTTCCCACCGCTGACGTGGTGTATGACACACCTGTTGTGATTTTTTCCATCTGGTCCATACCCCGTCTCCCGTTATCCGGAAGCTGAAAACAATAAAAAAGCCACCAGTTAACTACTGATGGCTCTGATAACTCATGCAAGCGTCTCAGACGACCCACTGACACTACCGGTGAGTTTAACGATACCTTCCATTTGACTGGCTCACTTTTTATGATGATGCCGGTGCATTTATCTCCAGCACCAGACTTTCTATCTCAACGCCATACGCTGCATTTTTGGTAATATCCGTCAGCGTCAGCGCATTCAGCCCCAGTGTCAGACTGTCTTTTATGACCTGGAATGCCGGGCCAGCCACTCCATTCAGTTTCGGAGTAACCGTGGCACTGCCGGCGGTGAACACCAGCTCCAGCGTCTGCCAGTCGTTACTGTAATTCCCGAACTCGCCCAACTTTGTGTTTCCGGCTTTCTTGTGATGCATCAGATTCAGTTTGCCGTCTGTGGTCTGGGTGAAGAACGACATCAGGAACGGGTTACCAGTCCCGGTCATCGCCACGACGTCAGGTAACGCTACATCGGTATACAGATAAATTCCCAGACCGAACTGGTTGTTGGTCAGTGCGCCTGACAGTCGAAACTTACAGCTCAGTCTGCCACCCCGTGTCAGCAGGGAGACTGCGTCATCCACCGGATGCATCAGGGACCAGGTTTTATTGCTCTGCTTGGTAACCTTAAACACACCATCTTCCAGCGCAACACTGCCGCCGGTGATGGTCCAGCCCTGCGCAGCAGCCTCTCCGGCTGTCGGCAGCAGGGAGACTGTACGAACGGATGTGTCACCATCAGACGGCCCCGATGGCGTGTCGCCGCCGGGCGAGGGTTTAATCTCCGGTGCGGTACCGCTGATGAAGGCGCTGGTTCGACCAACTGCGTTCAGAATAGCGGTTGCCAGGCGATCCGAAATAATGCCCCTGCGCGCCCATGAACTGAAATGTGTCGGACGATTTGACGATACCCAATTACCATTACTACGGGATTGCGCGCCGTAATAACCTGCATCAGCAATATCCGGGTCTTCTGCCGGTAAGTTGGTGGGCGTGTTGTTGCCGTTACCGTCGGTCATGAACGGCACAAAGAAAACGTTGTCGCTCTCCCTGTTTTTGTACGCGCCGTAGACGGAGTCATACTGTGTGCCGTATGTGTTTTTCCAGTAATACGTCGTGTCGCCACAAATCCACGGTACAACTGCAGCACTGCCGCCATGGCACTGCGCGTTAAATCCGGAAAGGTCAGTACGGAACTGCTTCAGCATGGCCGTGAACAGGTCCGGTTGCTGTGCGTAGGTGGCAGCGCTCATGTCAAATTCGCCCTGCATCCAGCACACCGCCAGCAACACATTTTTCGGGTTCTTCTGTAATGCCGCTTTGGTGCGTGCGATCAGGTCCTGATATAACGGTTTACCCACACCCCAGCGTGCCGAATCCTGGCTGGCCCCCGTGTCCGCACTGAATGTCCCCTCCGCGCCCTGGGTGAATGCCGAACCACCACGACAGCATGGTACCAGCAGGATCCCCGCGTTATTCGGGATATACGGAAGCAGTTTTTTGGCAATATGTAAGCCCTGGCCGACACAGCCGTACTGCCCTTTGCTCAGGTCTGCCTTCGGATGATTCAGTGGCTCATATCCTGAACATCATGCAGGCAGTGGTCTGCCGGAATGATGTCGTTAAATGCGCATGCTTTACCACCGGGAGTCACTGTGTTGCGACGGGCCAGTTGCTTAATGCGTGGGTGGGGCGCATCGTAAGAATCCGGAAGCGGAAGCCCTTCACCGTAAGCCATGGCATTGGATTGCCCGGCCAGTACGATGACGTAGTACCACTCCGGCTCAGTTGCACCACTGACGACCACATCACCTTCTGCTGCAATCGCCTGCATCAGGGTATAAGGGGTTATGGCCACCGGACTACCAAACGGCTGCCAGCCCTCTTTCAGTTTATGTGTCAGCTTTTCCGCAAGATCTGACGGCGACGCCGCCCTGACAACATCATAGTGTTTAAATGCCATGGTTCTTTCCACCATCTGAAAAATGATTCTTTAAAATACCTGACATGTAATACAGAAAAAACACAAAACCATACCTTAAATAAAAACCTCATCATCAAGCAGATATGCATGGATAAACTACAAGACGAGATATAAACCACCCTGCATTTAAATAAACAATAAACAACATCAGAAAAATAATTCTGCGCTATGGTTTACATTCAAAAATATCATTTATACTTTTCAGAACATCACCAGCAAGGCATAAACAAGGAAACTAAATGAAGTGGATTGTGATTGATACAGTTATCCAGCCATCATGCGGAATATCTTTTTCAGTCATATGGAGTAAAATAAAATTAATAATCTGGTATCAATCGGATGCTTTCTTACCTCCTGAAAGTATATTTACACTGACTCACACAGGTATCATGCTCAATAACAAAGTGCTACCTGTAACCATTTACAACGTAGTACCATTCAATAAAACATTCTGGAATTTAATCAAAAACAGCCAGGAATGCCCTACAAATACAGATAACGTATTGAATGAATGCTTTAATAACCGTTGCACTCTGCAAATATGTCCTTATGGACTAAAACAACAAAGTCCATAAGGAGTTTACTCACATCTGACAAAATCAATATAAACAGCCCCTCCGGAGAGGGGCTGGAGAGTGGCGCTATGTGCCATTGCATGGTGCCGGGTGCCTCCCGGTGAATTCAGTACCAGCACCTGAATCCGCGATTATCCCATATACCTACTCGCTGATTACCCCTCCGCACAGGGGGATTCACCATGCGAAATTTTTTAACAAACTTCCCGCCGGCCAGACAATAATCGCCAGCCTGAATTATGAGCAACGTGGCATTTTACGGGAAAACTGTTTTCTGCAGTAAAAAGGCCCGCCGGAGCGAGCCTGGAAGGATAGCGGTCATGTGATGCCGGTTTCCCGGTAACTCAGCATCGGTATCTGAGTCAACGTTTTCTCTACTGGGTCATTTCCGATACGTTCCGCCTTCCGGCAGACTTTCATCACGTCAGAAAATATAGCACCCTGAGTAACAGGACAGTACTCAGAATTCAGGAAACTGTGACACATCCTGCACAGAAAAGCCCCTCCGGAGAGGGGCTGAAGTATAGCCTAATTTCTGTCTGTCGCATGGTGCCAGGGGCCTCCCGGTAAATTCAGCCTGTCTACTGAATTTGCATGTTCTCTGGATCATACACTTTGCCAGATGCCCCGCCGCTGAGGGGGATTCACCATGCGATGTAATTTTTAACAAATTCTCCGGCAGCCAGACAATCATCAAGCTGTGGAATTGTGAGGTATTTAAAAATTTCAACGGGTAACTGATACCCTGCTAATCGCCTGATGCTTTCTTTTTCAGCAACGGGAAAGCAACAACCACACACCCGCCACCAAAACACCATCAGACAGCACCGACATTATCCGGCTGCTGAAGTCCACCATCACCACCAGAAACAACAGGAGTGCAACCACAGCTGCTTAGAAGGCAATTGCTCTGTCCGGCTGAGCTAACAACGCATGATGCAGATAATGGACCGCCATCGGGGACTTGAACCCCGCGCAGCCAGCTTCGAAGGCTGGCGCTCTATCCCGATGAGCTAATGGCGGTATGTGATGGTGGCCCTTGCTGGATTTGAACCAGCGACCTGGCGATTATGAGTCGCTCGCTCTCACCACTGAGCTAAAGGGCCGGAAGCAGAATAATAATGGTGCGTAATTAATTCTGCAATCTCATCCGTTTCAAACGATTAAATCCTGAACTTCCCTGACTGTCTGCTCAAAACGTCCGGTCTCCAGTTCAACGCCAATCGCACGACGCCCGAGCGCCAGTGCAGCTTTTACCGTTGAACCTGAGCCCATAAAAAAATCTGCAACCAGGTCACCCGGACGACTGCTTGCGCTGATTATCTGCTGCAGCATTTCTGCCGGTTTTTCGCACGGATGTTTCCCGGGATAGAACTGCACCGGTTTATGTGTCCACACATCCGTGTACGGCACCTGCGCCGTCACACCAAAATACCGCCGCAGATGCTTATATTCACTCTGCAGCTCCACATACTGCCGGTTCAGTGACGTATACGTATCCACCAGCTGGTGGTGGGGCTTTTCCAGTTCACCGCGCTGATGTTTCTCTTCTGCCACCCGGGCAAACAGCGACTGTAATTTCAGATAATCGCTTTCGTTCGGTAGCTGCCACTGACTGGCACTGAACCAGTGCGACACCATGTTTTTCTTTCCTGTGGCATCTGCAATCTGTTTTGCCGTTATCCCCAGGGCCGCGCGCGCATCACGAAAGTAAGAAATCAGCGGGGCCATCACATGCTGTTTCAGTGCACTGCCCTTCGCCGCATACCCGGCATCTTTCGGACGATACGGCCCCTGATAATGTTCCGCGAACAGAATGCGCTCTGTGGCGGGGAAATACGCCCGCAGGCTTTCCTTGTTGCATCCGTTCCAGCGTCCGGACGGCTTCGCCCAGATAATATGGTTCAGCACACTGAAGCGTTCACGCATCATGATTTCGATATCAGATGCCAGGCGATGACCACAGAACAGGTAAAGACTTCCGGCAGGTTTCAGCACCCGCCAGAACTGCGCCAGACACTGGTCCAGCCACTTCAGGTAATCATCGTCGCCCTTCCACTGGTTATCCCAGCCCTCAGGCTTCACTTTAAAGTACGGCGGGTCCGTGACTATCAGGTCAACAGAATTTTCGGGTAACGACCGGATAAATTCCAGGCAGTCGGCGTTGATTAACTCACAACTGGATATTTTTACAGTATTAAGCATGGATCATTAAGCCTGTCTCTGATAGGCTCATTCTGCTTTTGCGCAAAGCAGTGGGCCTGAGGTTTGCTTGTGAACCCAACGCATGAGCAGATGGCTGGTGGGTGCCCCTAACACCCACCAGCCGCCCATTTACCACAAATAAAAAAGCCTTCACTGCGGAAGGCGTCTGTAACAACCGAACTGATAGTCTGCCAGACCCGCCATAACCAGCTGGGTCAGTATTAACTGGCAGCGTTCGCGTGAAAGGTAAGTATTCTGCGCTATCTCCCCGACTGTCGCCGGTTCGGTAACGCTTAATTCATTAAACACCACTCTGGCGGTTTCTGTCATATCCTGCTGTTTTAGCATGTCTTTTTCCCTTTTCCGGTTAACGTGACACACCAATAACTCTTGTCGAAAAAGCCAGCAAGCTGAAAGACAGGTATTCACCGCCACCAGCGCGTTTACTGTACTGACGCGATTTCAGTCATAAAAAACCCGCCAGGCGGCGGGGTGTAAAAAATCTTCTAACGTCAGGCATAAAACGCCCATCGTTAGAGCAAATTTACCACAGATTCGGGAAAAATCAACAACACTATCGCGTTACCCTCTTTAACTGCCGCTCCGCCCATGCCTCTTCAATGTCAAACCGAACCACCAACGTATCGTAAAAGCGTTTCACTGATTTTTTCCACGTATCAAGCGTGATAGCACTCGTCACTTTGCATATGGCATTAAATGCCTCCGTTGATGGCAGCCTTTCACAGCCACGACCACCACAACGCTGGCAATCTCTGATAACAGGCATACCACGTTTTACCGACTCTTCACGATGAATGGCGACAC
>OAQX01000075.1_pt1 | contig 31967 bp, 26 predicted proteins | sample 1475521 | NCBI WGS metagenome assembly OAQX01 (sample SAMEA3360657, study PRJEB22359) | human gut metagenome | biome: ENVO:urban biome; feature: ENVO:human-associated habitat; material: ENVO:feces | place: Bangladesh | collected 2011 | reverse complement strand
TACCCTTGCGATTAACGGCCACATACATTTGACCATTACGATAATCCATATCTTCTACTTCCATACCTGACGCATAAGGAGTTATATTCTTAACAACACCCTCATCATCAACAGAAACAAAGGTTGTTAAGGTTGTAAATATAGTATTACCATTTGCTGCATAGGCGCCATTATTATTTAAATCAGTATGCTCTGCATCAATGGTAACGCTACGAATTCGTTTAAAATTAGCATCGTAATAATTAATTGTACGATGAGACTTTGTCAAAGGCACAATCGATACATATTCGTTGCGCTCTTTATCAAAGGCAAAGTTAAATACCTTTTCTTTCAATTTAATAGGAGCCTCTACAATCATGCTATCAGCTTCAATAGGTGTAACGATATATCCATCTACGACAGCGTTAGTTGTATAGTAACGATTATTATTCGGATTATAGGTCAACGTATTCATATGGCCCAATAAACGTTTGTAACTATACTCATATTTAGCAACCACTTGCAGACTTGTGGGATTTATTTCATAAATAATTTGCTTTGTATTATCTGAGTTTATACAGGCAAGAACAAATACATCTTTTTTAGAGTTATAACAAAAGCCTTGGCATTGATTAACAGAACTATCTAAAGGTATCTCAGCTAACCGTGTTAACGGTAACGGCATTTGAACTGCACTTACAGGTTGTGCTAGCTTTGGTATGTCAAAGACATTAGCAATATATTCGATTACACCTTGATCCATACTTTCACCTCAAGCAAATAAAATGTATATAACTGTATAATAATTCATAAATATAAATATATAAAAAATAGGCGGTAAGACAAAAGTCTTACCGCCTAAAGTTGGTGCCGGAGGTGGGACTTGAACCCACACGGTGTTACCCGCTTGATTTTGAGTCAAGTGCGTCTGCCATTCCGCCACTCCGGCGTCTCGGAACATTTGTTATTATACAGATATCCCAAAACAATGTCAACATATTTTTTATATTTTATCTAAAATATTTTTAACGGCTTCCATACCGATATCACATTGCTGCTTCCACGTAAGTGCTACCCCTGTTATATAGCCTTTGCGAGCATACTCCACATCGGTAGGAACACTTTCAGCACCATAATCAAGCTCGCCTGCTAACCAGTAATAATCTTGCCCTCTTGAGTTAATACGAGCATCGATAATATTACTATAGGTTTGCAAACCTTGACTCACCATTTTAAAATGGTCCCAATCGCATGCACCACGCAATGGGAAGTTTACATTTAATAAGCCATCAAATTGACCCTTAACATAAATCTTTTCAATTAATTCATGGATAAAGGGATGCATTTCATCCCCTCGTTCAGGAGAATACCGTTCAACAGATAATGCTAAGCCTGGAATACCGTAAAAACAACTTTCCATGGCAGCAGACACCGTACCGGAATACAATACATCCGATCCCAAGTTAAAACCATGATTAATACCTGAAATCACAAGATCAGGCATGTCATCACTCAATAAATAACTAAGACCAAACTTCATGCAATCAGACGGTGTTCCCGTTAGAGCATAAAGGCGAGGATTTTCATCCTCGCCATTGTACGCATCTAATTTTAAAGGAATCTCAGTCGTCAATGCATGGGATTTAGCACTTTGCTCATTGGCAGGTGCTACAACGGTAATTCGATAATATTGACTTAAGTACGATGCAAGATGGCGTAAACCATCTGCTAAAATACCATCATCATTACACATTAAAATATGCATAGTCACTCCTACAGATTCTATTTTTTATTCTTATTCATGTTTCCCATACGGGTCAATTTAACGTCATTTAAGCCAACAGCTCGCGTATGAACTGTATGAGACCACACCTTATTATGACGGCGGAACCAACCTAAAATATTTACAGGAATCCAAGAGTATACAAACAATGGATATAGTAAATAGTAGAACCAAATCTTTGGTGGTACCTTAATCTTCAATAATACGATAAGTGGGAATAAGTATTGACCAACACCGATAATAGTCCATACAGACATTGGTAAAATTTGATACAAAATATTTGTATAGATTGGTGTGTAAGCATTGATGTAAGACAATACCAAGTACACAGTAGTCAACAATAGGAAATACGGTTGACTCACTTGGAAAATACCATCCAAAATCATAATATTGCCAGTTTTGATACCAGTAGCAAACAACTTTGGAATGTAGCGGCCTGCACAGTCAAATTGACCTTGCGCCCAACGTAAACGCTGTTTACAAGACGCCTTCATGGTTGTAACCTTTTCGTCGTATACGATGGCATCATGAGCCCAACACGTGCGAATACCATGAGTTAACAACTTCATGGAGAATTCCATATCCTCGGTCAAGCTATTACAATCCCAACCATATTCACGGATGATAGATGTACGTATACACATACCAGTACCACCTAAGGCTGTAGATAAACCAATTCGGTATTTTGCTAAATGCCACATATGGTTAACCATCCAAAATGCGATAGAGAACGTACCCGCTACCCATGAATCCGTAGGGTTTTTAGAATTTAAGTAACCTTGAATAACAGATTCACCTTTTTCAAGATGATCATTCATTTCCAACATGAATTGTGGATGTACTAAATTGTCGGCGTCAAAGATAAGAAATGCATCATATTTCCGATCCATTTGCTCAACGCGATCAAACATCCACCCCATAGCATAGCCTTTACCTACTTCTTCTTTATTGAATCGTTCATGCACATTAGCACCAGCAGCTCTTGCCACCTCAGCAGTCTTATCTGTACAGTTATCAGCTACAACAAAGATATCGTACAGCTCATCTGGATAATCTAGACTTCGTAAATTTTTAACTAATTCACCGACTACAGCTTCCTCATTATGAGCACACACAACAATAGCAAAGGAATTTTTTGGGGTATAGTTTTTATGTACTCTAGACCGCCACATACCGATTACGGCGAGTACAAAATAATAAACCGTATAAATTACGATTATTACCTGCATAGGGATCAAAATCAGATCCAGTAGGTAATTCATACTATTCTCCTCCACACACTTATTTACGCACCATATTTAAAGCGCCATTAATAAGGCCAAACACTACATAGCCAGCAAAGATCATCACTGCCCATGTATGCCAATCATACACGAGACAAGCTATAACAAAAATGGCAGTAAGTACAATGGAAAGTTTATTAATATTTACCGCAGATTTACCTTTGAAGTCTGGATATTTTACTTCACTAACCATTAAGAAGCCTACACCAATCATACAAACTACTAGTACAAATTGAGGTACCTCTACGCCACACAATACGTAAGTAGCCGCCAAGCAACCTGCTGCTGGAATTGGCAAACCTTCAAAGTAACCATGAACTTCTTCAGTTTTGATATTAAAGCGAGCAAGACGGAATGCGCCTAATACAGCAAATGCTAGTAAAGGAACATAAGCAATCCAACCTAAACCGTATAGCTCTTTCATATATAGCATATAAGCCGGTGCCACACCAAAGCCTACAACATCAGATAAAGAGTCTAATTCACGCCCCATAGGACCCGCTACACCTAATGCTCTCGCTACACGACCATCTAAACCATCAGCAACTAAGGATAGAAGTACGCAAATAGCTGCATAGAAGGTATTTCCTGTAGCAGAGAATGTGATACCTAGTACACCGAACGCTAAATTAGCACTAGTAAATAAATTTGGAATAATAGACTTATTCATGACGTAACCTCCCGATAACAGTGTCACCACCTGTAATATGTTGACCTTTTTCCACGAACAACTCTACATCCTTATCCATGTAGATTTCAGTACAGGAACCGAATTTAATCATCCCGTACAATTGACCGCGTTCAAGCACACTATCAAGATCCGTCCAAGATACGATACGACGCGCTAAAAGGCCCGCAATTTGTGTTACTAATACGGAAGTGCGATCATTTTCAATACAAATAGTATGACGTTCATTTTCAAAGCCTACATCATCTTTAAAAGCAGGCAAGAAACTGCCCATTGTGTAATGACGGTATGTAATTTTACCGTCAATAGGCGCACGATTGGCATGTACGTCGAAAACAGATAAGAAAATAGTTACTTTTTTACATTCTTTATGTAAGTAAATATCTTCGTATACATCAGAAATATCCATAATTTTACCATCTGCTGGAGATAAAATTAAATCTGGATCTTGAGGGATTACACGTTTAGGATTTCTAAAAAAATTGACGAAAAATAATGCCAAAATAAATGAAATAATCGCAATTACATAATGTCCTAAAAATCCTAACACCACTGTGATAATGAGCATAGCCCCTATCAGTGGAAACCCTTCCTTAATTATTGGTCCTGTAGGCACGATTCAACACTCCTCTATTTATTTCTAATAACGGTCCACATAAACTTAGGAATAGCCAACATGCGGCCAATCCGTTGAGGTTCTAAATATAATCGATACAACCATTCAAGACGATTGCGTTGCATCCATTCTGGGGCCCGAGGAATATTACCTGCCAAAACGTCAAAGGAACCACCAATACCAATGGCAACAACACCATTAAGGTGACTCAATTTTTCTGAAATCCATTGTTCTTGCTTTGGTACGCCTAAGGCAACAAAAACTAATTTTGCCTTAGACTCACCAATAGCTTTAACGATTTCTTGTTCCTCTGTGCTATCGAAGAATCCATCATGAATCCCTGCAATATTTAATGGTCCAACTTGGGCAGATAAATTATCAATTGCTCGTTGAGCAACACCAGGTGCTGCCCCTAAGCAGTATACAGGAATTTGCTGGTCAGCCGCAACTTTAAATAATCGTTTTGTTACGTCTACACCCGTTACACGTTCAGGCACATGTTCGCCTTGACGCTCTGCAGCCCACAAAATGCCAGCCCCGTCAGGAACGACGAGACTAGCATTATTCAATATGGTATGCAATGTAGGATTTTCATTTGCCAACATAACCATTTCTGCATTAGCCGTGGCTACTAAATGTAGCCCCGGCTCTTCAGTTAATTGCAAAATACGTTGGACTGCCTCATCCATTGTTACACAATCGATAGGCACAGATAAAACAGAAATACGTTTATTCAATGTAATACTCCATTATCAACCACTATAATTTGGTGCTTCAACGGTAATGCTTACATCATGCGGATGACTTTCTTTTAAACCAGCCGCTGTAATTTGAATGAATTGAGTATTTTCAATCATTTCTTGGATGTTATGACATCCGCAATACCCCATACTTGCACGCAAACCACCAACCATTTGGAAAATTGTATCAGCCAACATACCTTTATAAGGTACGCGACCTTCAATACCTTCAGGAACTAATTTCTTAGCTTCTGTTTGGAAATATCGATCTTTACTACCAAGCTTCATAGCCCCTAAGCTACCCATGCCACGGTATACTTTATAGGAACGGCCTTGGTAAATCACTGTTTCCCCTGGGCTTTCATCAGTACCAGCTAAAATATTACCCATCATAACTACATTGGCACCAGCCGCAATAGCTTTGGCAATATCGCCAGAATATTTAATGCCCCCATCAGCGATGATAGGAATTCCATAGCGACGACCTACTTGAGCAGACTCATATACTGCAGTGATTTGAGGTACCCCAATACCTGCGATAACACGTGTTGTACAAATAGAGCCAGGTCCAATACCGACCTTAACAGCATCTGCACCTGCTTCAATAAGAGCCTCTGTACCAGCTGCAGTCGCTACATTACCTGCAATAACAGGAATATGAGGATAAGCTTGTTTAATTTCTTTCAATGTACGAAGTACACCTGCAGAATGACCATGTGCTGTATCTACAATGATTACGTCAGCCTTAGCAGATACAAGTGCATCAAGACGATCATATAAATCTTTAGATACACCAACAGCAGCACCAACTAATAATCGACCACTGCTATCCTTGGCAGAATTTGGATATTTCGTCGCTTTTTCAATATCTTTTATAGTAATTAAGCCTTTTAAGTTTCCATCGCCATCTACGAGAGGTAATTTTTCAATACGATGTTCACTTAAAATTGCTTTTGCCTCTTCAAGAGAAGTACCTTCTGGTGCAGTAACAAGGGAATCCTTTGTCATGCAGTCTCCGATTTGGCGAGTTAAATCAGTTTCAAAACGCATATCGCGATTTGTAATGATCCCTACTAGTTTACCATGTTCTGTGATAGGTACACCAGAAATTTTATATTTTCCCATAATTTCTGCTGCATCAGATAGTAAATTTTGAGGACTTAAGAAAATAGGATCAACGATAACACCATGTTCAGAGCGTTTTACCTTATCAACTTCATGGGCTTGTTCTTCGATAGACATATTTTTATGGATAACGCCAAGGCCACCTTCACGAGCCATAGCAATAGCCATACGGGATTCAGTAACTGTATCCATCCCAGAACTAATCATAGGGATATTTAACGTAATGTCACGAGTTAATTGAGTTTTTAACTCTACTTGATGTGGTAGCACATCAGAAGCCGCTGGTACTAATAAAACATCATCAAAAGTTAGTCCACGCATACCGAATTTATCGTCTCTCATATTTAATTCCTTTCCGTATAATAAAACAAAACTACGACCCGCCTAGTCCATATTGGACTAGGCGGTCAGTCGTAGCTTAGCGTTCAGACCGCAAAATGCCGCCTTCCATATAATCATCTTTTTTCATATCTACGAAGATAACTTTTACTGCGTCAGCAGGTACATTAACGATATCAACCGCAGCTTTAGTGATAGCTTCACCTAATTGTTTTTTTTGTTCTTTTGTGCGCCCTTCAACGAGCTCTACATGAATAAGTGGCATATTGACCTCCATAGATGAAAATGAAATAAATTTGTTTGTTCTATTATACGGTATGAGGAACAGATACACAAGGGAAAAACCCAGATAAAACCTAATATTATCGCTACTTATGTACTTATTATTCCTACCTCTTAATTATACAATATTCTAAGAAATTTTTCACCAAATCTTTTTTCTAATTCTTCTTTCATTACAGATTCAAGTTTTTCCATCCCATGGTGACTTGCAAAATCTAATACATCCTTGCGAGCCTGTACCAATATTTCAATATCTTTAATAATATTGGCAACCCGTAAATCAGGTAATCCGGATTGGGCTAAGCCAAATAATTGACCAGAACCACGCAATAATAAGTCTTGTTCGGCAAGTTCAAAACCATCCTGTGTCTGTTCCATCAATTTTAAACGCTCTTGGCTTACATCATTTTTTGAATCACTTACAAGAATACAATAGGATTGATGAGATCCACGGCCTACACGGCCACGCAACTGGTGCAATTGAGATAGACCAAATCGCTCTGCCCCTTCAATGCACATGATGGTCGCATTAGGCACATTGACACCGACCTCAATAACGGTAGTAGAAACGAGTAATGAAATCTCACCTTTATGAAAGGCATTCATCACTTCATCCTTTTCACTTGGTTTCATACGACCGTGTACAAGGCCAACTTCATAAGCCTTGTAAAAGTACTCTTTTAGTTCTAAATACAGTTCTTCTGCTGCCTGTAAGTCTAATTTTTCAGACTCTTCTACTAGAGGACATACTACGTAAACTTGACGACCTTCTACCATCTCTTTGCCAAAGAAGTTTCTCAATCGTTCTTTATATGAGCTATCTACAGCATACGTTTTAACCGGCTTACGTCCAGGTGGCATCTCTTTAATCAAGGATACAGCAAGATCACCATATACAGATAAGGTCATTGTCCGTGGAATTGGTGTAGCTGTCATAATGAGTACATGTGGGTATGTACCCTTTTGTTGTAATCGCGCCCGTTGTTCTACGCCAAAGCGATGTTGTTCGTCGATAATGACGAGACCTAAATTATGGAAGTTAACACCTTCCTGAATAAGCGCATGAGTGCCGATGATCATATTAATTGATCCGTCAGCTAAGCCTTCATAGATACGCTCTTTTTCTTTTTTTGTAGTAGAACCAGTTAATAACTCTATAGTAATACCTAAATTACGACATACCTCTGTTATGCCTTCATAATGTTGAGCCGCCAAAATCTCCGTAGGGGCCATTAATGCCCCTTGGTAACCATTTTCGATGGCCTTCAATAAACTCAATGTAGCTACAACAGTTTTACCAGAACCTACATCACCTTGCAATAATCGTTGCATAGGACGTTCATCTTCCATGTCGATGCGAATGTCTTCTAATGCACGCTGTTGATCACCTGTTAAGGAGAACGGCAAGTTTTCTATACACTGAGCCATTAAGTCCCCATTAGGTACCATCTTAGGCCCTTTATGACACTGCTCTTTATTCCGCAACAAGGCCAATCCAGATTGCATGACAAATAACTCTTCATAGGCCAATTGGTGACGCGCTTCTTCGTATCGCTCTGAAGAATCAGGGAAATGCATCATTTTAAATGCATCATAGCGACTCATGTATTGATGTGATTCACGAACCTCAGTAGGCAAAATCTCTTGCAATTCATGATTAGCGGCAAACCAATTGCGTACTGATGAGCGCACCACAAATTGAGACACTCCATCAGCCAAGGCATAAATAGGAACAATACCATGATCTGGCTCGCCACCATCTCCCAAATTTTCTATTTGGGGCGTATTCATTTGCATAGACCCATATTGAAATTCTGCTTTGCCATATGCATATAAACGCTGCCCTTTTTTATAAAAGTTCTTTTTATACCCTTGGTTAAATAATACAATCTTTAGTGGACCAGTACCATCTGCAATGACCACCTCTAATATAGACAATCTAGGTCGAGGGCGTTTTTCTTGAACAGCTATAACATTGCCTACTACGCCACCGGTCATACCTGACTTTAATTCACCAATTCTATAAATTGTACGGCGGTCTTCGTAGCTTCGCGGGAAATATGTCAACAATGATGTTACATTCGTAATCCCTAGCTTATGCAATTGTTTCTCCCGACCAGGACCAATCCCTTTAATGGTCGTTAACCGTTCATCCATAGAAACTCCTTTAAATATACGATAAACACTGAGGATATATCCAATTTCTGTATATCCTTGTGTAAAAGCCCATTCATATCATAGAATATGATATATAGTATACCTTATATTGTAGTATATTTCATAAAAAGAGCAATATGTACGATAAAAACACTTGCTTTAACTATGTCTTTATGATAATATACTTTTGTTATGTTATAGATTAAGCTTGGAGGTGGAAACTATGGCAAACCTTTGCGAAGTATGTGGCAAATCCACATCTAGCGGTATGAACGTGAGTCACTCTCACATTCGCACAAGAAAAACTTGGAAACCGAACATTCAAAGAGTACGGGCGGTTGTAGACGGTGCTACTAAAAAAGTTAACGTATGCACTCGCTGCCTTCGTTCTAATAAAATTACACGCGCGTAAAATAAAAAGTACATGTACTCTTTGGGGTTCTAGAGCCCCAAAAAAAGCAGTTAGTTCATTTGAACTAACTGCTTTTTTTGTTATCTATGTACCTGTTACTAAAAGTTTTACAAGGTAATATTTGGAATATAGTACTGTTTAAACAACTTAATAGCATATTGATCAGTTAAGCCGGCCACATAATCCACTACATCGCGAGTGGAGTAAAACTCACGGTTACTTTCACAGCCCTCCATATCGTCAGGATGTTCCATAAAGTGAGTAAATAAGTTTTTCACCACATGAGATGCCTTATTTCGGTCAGGAATTAAAGCTGGCGCCAAATAGACATTTTTAAACATAAATTGACGGAATAGATTCATCGTCATCTCTATATCAGAGGACATAGAAATAACAGGCTTATCTAAAGATTCGCGCACCATATCTTCAACCATGGCTGTAATCATGCTAGAAGGAGTCATACCGAAGTGTTCACGTACTTCAAAAGGTAATTCCTCGGCCGTCAACATACCTGCCCGTTGTGCATCATCAAAATCGTGACACAAATAGGCAATGCGGTCAACGATACGAATAATTTGACCTTCTAAGGTAACAGGAATTGTAGCCCCTGTGTGGCCTACAATACCATCGCGCACAGCGGTTGTTAGATTAAGGCCTTGATGTTCACCATGCTTTTCTAAGACCTCTACCATACGCAAACTTTGTTCATTATGATTGAAATGACCTACCATATCACGTAAAGCATATTCCCCAACATGACCAAATGGTGTATGTCCCACATCATGGCCCATAGCAATAGCTTCTACTAAGTCTTCATTAAGGCGTAATGCACGAGCCACTGTACGACCAATCTGCCCCACCTCAAGGGTATGAGTCATACGTGTACGATAATGGTCACCTGGCGCAATATAAACTTGTGTCTTGTGCTTTAACCGTCTAAAACATTTACTATGAATTATGCGATCCCGATCTCGCTGAAAGGCAGTTCTAAGTGGATCGGGAGTTTCCTCAATATCACGGATTGCATCGCGGCTTTTAGCAGCATAAGGAGATAGAAGCAACGCCTCTCTCTCCTCTATTTGTTCCCGTATATTCATTTACCCTCCGATGCGCGGTTACGGTCGATGAGTTGCATAACAAGAGATGCTGTTTCTTCGATAGATTTATTGGAAACATCTAACACTTGGCAATGCAAACGACGCATAATAGCCTTCGCATATTCTAGTTCAGATTGAATACGCTCAATAGAAGCATAATTTGCTTCGTCCTCTAAACCGATGGCGCGTAACCGTTCACTACGAATATTATTTAACTTAAATGGGTCGATAATGAGACCTACAATTTTCTTTGCTGGAATTTTAAATAATTCCTCTGGCAATGGTACCTCTGGCACCAATGGCAAGTTAGCAGCTTTAATTTTTTTGTATGCCAAGAACATAGACAAAGGTGTCTTACTTGTTCTAGATACACCAATAATAACTACGTCAGCCTTTTCAAAGCCAGATGGGTTTTTACCATCATCATATTTCACGGCGAACTCAATAGCTTCAACCTTTTTGAAATATTCTTGGTCTAGTTTATGAACCATACCAGCTGTCATACGAGGCTTTGTAGATGCTACTGTACCTACTGCATCAAGAACTGGACCCATAATATCTACAGCAGGAATGTTGTATTCTGCTACTTTTTCATGAAGATATTTGCGCAAAGACTCAGATACGATGGTATGACAAATAACATGATTACCACGCTTTGCATCTGCTATAATTTCATCAATTTGGCTTTCACTATCAATATACGGAATGCGAACAATTTCAATTTGTTCCTTATCATATTGACTCGCCGTAGCCCTTGCTACAGCCTCTGCGGTCTCCCCAAGGGAGTCCGATATTGCATAAATAATTTTTTCTGCCATTCTATTAACCTCAATGTATGCTACATTCTAAAAATACTTTTGTTACCGTCGTTTTAGATACGCGGCCTACAACCTTTAGACGTTTCTTGTTTTCCACATCCTCGCGAACGATGACAGGTAAACAATCCACCTCATAATCTATCATCTTCTGAGCAGCCTCTACTAGCGTATCTGTAGGCTCCACAGTTATAACCTTGCTTACAGGGGTCATAATCATAGATATAGGCATGGTGTGCGAATCTGTTTGCCCCATAGAGGCGCGCAACAAGTCCTTACGGGATACGACACCTACTAAATAGGAATCGTCACACACTAAAATGGTCCCTACATCCTCAGTAAATATAGTAACAATCGTGTCATACAAACTTGTATCCCCATTGACTACGACTGCTTGGGATAATACATCACTTACCAGAAATGACTTTAATCGCTCCGCTGTTTGTGTTTCTTTTGAAAGCCCCACATAGTAGTAGCCAACATTAGGGCGTGCATCTAAGACACCTAGCATAGTTAAAACAGACAAATCTGAACGCAATGCAGATCGCGTAACCTCTAAATGTTCAGCAATAGCACTACCTGTAACAGGTCCTTCTTCACGAACGATTTGAGCAATTTGTTCTTGTCGTTTCGACAGTTTCACACGGTAACCCCCTTTCATCTCTGTTTGTATTATATCCTAAGTTACCATTCAGAAAAAGAGGAGACCTACGGGCCTCCTCTTTTACCATAACTATATTATTACCAATTTAGTTCGTCAGATTCTTGACGACCACGACCAGTCATAGCATCGAGCATGATTCGTTGTTCTAATTGAGCCACCATTTTCTTAGTGCTTACTACCGCATCTGGATTAACAGAAATGGAGTCGATACCGCTCTTCACAAGGAATTCGCAAAGTTCAGGGTATACACTTGGTGCTTGGCCACAGATGGATACAGTTTTACCATCTTTATGTGCCACTTCGATAAGATGACGAATCGCTCTACGAACAGCTAAATTACGTTCATCGTAAATATGTTGAACTGTTTCGTTATCGCGGTCACAACCGAGAACAAGCATTGTCAAATCGTTAGAACCAATGGAATAACCATCTACATATTTATTGAATTGATCAGCTAAGATAATATTTGCTGGAATTTCAGCCATGAGCCAGATTTTGAAATCTTTACCGCGTACAAGGCCTTCTTGAGCCATCAAATTACTTACAAGTTCAGCTTCCTCTACAGTACGGCAGAATGGAATCATAACTTGTAAGTTTTTGAAGCCAAATTCGTTACGTACTTTTTTAATTGCTTCTAATTCTAATTTGAAAGCAGGTGTGTATTTAGGATCGTAGTAACGAGAAGCGCCACGCCAGCCAAGTAATGCGCTGGATTCATGTGGTTCGTATTTGTCGCCACCTTTAAGGTCACGGTATTCACTAGATTTGAAATCGCTCAAACGAACTACAACTTGGCGAGGAGCTAAAGCTTGGCATACCTTACGCATACCTTCTGCCAATGTATTTACAGCAAAATCACTACGGCCTGTTTCGATAAGGTGCAATGGATGTTCATGGATGAAAGTAGTCCAAATGAACTCTTCACGCATAAGACCGATACCATCGCAAGGCAATACGCCATGTTTTTCAGCCAAGTCAGGATCGCCTAAGTTCATGTAAATCTTAGTACCTGTTACAGGAACAGATTCAGCAACAACATTTGCAGTAGCTTGTGCTTCTGGCTTTTTAACGATATCTTCTAATACGCCATCATATACGATACCATTTGTAGCATCTACTGTAATCATTTGACCATCTTTAATGGATGTAGTTGCTTCATGGCTACGGCTCTTAGTACCTACGATACATGGAATACCAAGCTCACGGCTAACGATGGACGCATGGCAAGTCATACCACCGGCATCAGTAACAATAGCTTTTGCTTTTTTCATTGCTGGCACCCAGTCAGGAGCGGTCATAGCTGTAACAAGGATTTCGCCTTCTTTAAACTCATCAATATCCTCAGGATTGATGATAACATGAGCTTTACCAGCTGCATTACCAGGGGATGCTGGTAGACCTTTTACGATAATATCGCGATTACCTGCATCTAATGTGCTAGGTTTTTCGGATACTTCTGGTTTTTCTTTGCGGGACCAAACTGTTTCTGGACGAGCTTGTAAAATCCAAATTCTACCGTCTCGTTCATCTACGCCCCATTCCATATCCATGTAGCAACCATAATGTTTTTCGATTGCTTTTGCATATTCAGCAAGCTCTAGAACTTGAGCATCTGTAATCACTTGTTGTTTAGCTTCATCTGCTGGAACAACTTCTTCAACGCAATCGCCGTCAGCTTTACGAACTAAACGGATATTTTTGTCATTAATCATGCGGTCTGTAATTTCCATTTTAGCTTTATCTACACGGAAATTATCTGGTGTAACGGTACCTTGTACAACGTATTCACCAAGGCCCCAAGAACCTTCAATAAGAATATTGTTATCATTGCCTGTTACAAGGTCAACAGTGAACATTACGCCAGCAGCTTTAGAGAATACCATCATTTGAACAGCTGCACTCAATGCTACTGTCATATGATCGAAACCTTGTTTTACACGGTAATATGTTGCACGGTCTGTGAAAGTAGATGCGTAGCATTCTTTTACTTTTTGAATAATAACATCAGCACCACGTACATTTAAATATGTATCTTGTTGGCCTGCGAAACTTGCATCTGGCAAGTCTTCTGCTGTTGCACTAGAACGAACTGCTACGAATGGATTTTCTTCGTTTACTTTTTTACCAAGTTCTTCATAAGCATGACGGATAGCATCTGCCAATTCTTTAGGCATTTCTTCTTCGCAAATCATGCGGCGAATTTTAGCACATACTTCACGCAATAATGCAGAATTTTCTACATCATCTAATGCATCAAGTTCAGCGCGGATTTTATCTTCTAGTCCTGTTGCTTTCATAAACTCACGATAACCATGAGCAGTTGTAGCAAAACCGTAAGGTACAGGTACATTAGTGGAGGATGTCAATTCCCCTAAAGAAGAAGACTTACCACCAACTAAATTAACATCTTCACGTCGTAATTCATCAAACCAAAGTACGTATGCTGTTTCGCGATTCATGTGAGAACCTCCTAGATCAATTAGTGCAACACATTAAACCTTTTACACATAAATAGTATACCTTAATTTACAATCTGTCAATTTTTATAGGCATTATTATACTAATAAAAGTGAGCAAAAAAGGAAAAAGATGATTGCCTAATAATAGACAATCATCCTTTAAATTATAAACGTTAATATTTAATAGTAATCTCCACTGTAGAGTATAAGATAAATACTATTACTGTGGTAACTAGAAATATGAGTTTGTTTATTTGTGTCAGACGGTATAAGGTAAAAAATTGCAATATGCAAGTATAGAATATAATTATATTCCCTAACAAGCCCGCAACATTCCACATGAGAAAGCTCCAATTACTGTCATCAAGATAATCTAAACTCAAAAAATAAGATTGTAAATTAAGTTTAATACTAGCAAATAAGAAACATAGTCCCATAAAGTAAAGTGATATTATTATTAGCTTTTTCAGGGATACAGTACACCATAACCGATATAGAATCCATAATAATAAAATAGCTATGATTAATCTCAGTAAAATAGTTATATAGTCAATACCAAAAATGACTATAGCACTAAAGTATGAAAGTATCTCAACATCATTAATAAATGGTGCTATGTGAAGAACATCAACACCTATATCCCCCAAAACAAGTCGTAACAGCACCCAAGAAACAGTATATAAACATAAAGCACTTTTGAAAGTTGTAGATTCAATTACTTGACCAATTCCAACAGATCGAGGACGTATAAAGAGATTAATAAAGGTTTGTAACATTATAATTCCTTTCAAGTTGGAGTTAAGAGATTGATTGAATAAAGATATTTTGAAGTTCTGTAACACCTAGAAGTACTACTATAACAAATATAGTTATCCCCAATCTATTAACTTTTGTCAATTTATATAACAATACAATAAAGAGAAACACAATATAAATCTCTGATATACCTGCTATAAATTTTAAGGAATCATATATTGTCTTTGCCCAGAAAGGACTATATACATATAAAAACTGAATTGGATACAATAAAAATAATCTTATAAAATCAGGAAACTGTTGTAAACAGGCTAATATTAAAGATACCTTTAATAGTTTTGTAAATTTAACATCTGTCCAAATGTTAAAATTAGCCCAACAAAGAAAAGCTATAAAAATACTTATTAAGACAATAGCACTAAGATCAAGAATATAAGGAAATAAACTAAAACCTATATATTGATCTATAGACAAAGGATAGATTACTTTCCAATACTTAATATGTCCACCTACGAGCATTATTAATAAGTGGTTTATAAACCATATCATTAAAAAGAATGAAAACAGAGACTTAATGGTTTCATTTTCCATTATGTAATTTGCACCAGTTGAAATTGGTCTAAGTATTAATAAACGTAATGATTTAAACAAAATATGCTCTCTCTTATAAAATCAAAATATTATATTTCCATACAAATAGGTTCTGCATTCATTTAACCGTCCTATATATATCTAAAAAGTTCTTCAGTACTCGCCCAGTTAGCCCCCATATGGTGTATTGTTTATAGGGATAGAAATAGACGGAGTAGTTTTGTCTAATTTTCCAGTCAATGTTGTAGCCTTCTAATAAATGGAATGGAAAGTCCTTTAACGGTCTTGTAGCTATATCTAGATGACCTACAGTTGGCTTCATCTCTAATAGATATTGTAATGGAACGGTGAATACCTCTCCTACTTCATCAGGATTTGGTTTTAAATCACTTGTTTGTAGGCGTACGGCTACGGCATATAGTTTGACACCTATCGCAGATACTAAACAGTCTAAATTGCCCAGAAGTTCAATTTGAGCTAGATTAATTCCCAGTTCTTCAGAACATTCACGCATGGCAGCATGGGCACCGCTTTTATCATTAGGTTCACAATGGCCACCAGGAAAGCTAATTTCACCAGGCTGACGGCGGAGCTTGTTACTGCGTACAGTAAATACTACGTGATCTTCCCCATCTATTTCTAATAATGGTACAGCTACGGCCGCAGTTATAACATCAATATCGGTAAGAACAGTATGTTCTCGTTTTTCTAGAAAATTAGATAGTTTCTTGTCCATATATAGTCCTCTTACTTTATAGTAAAATTTATACAATATCCATATAAATCTTTTATGTATCAAATTTGTATTTTATATTTATCTTTTATATTTATCTTTTATATTCATTATACATTAACTTGTACCTAAATTTTGGAGTTACTATTAATAGATACAATAGAGGAAAATCTTATAAAGAAAATGGACAAAAAAACTGTGATGAGGTTTCTACCCCATCACAGTTTTATATTAGTTAAATTTAATTTTTATAAATTTACGTTTACCTACTTGAACGATCATGCCCTCTTCAAGGGTAAGGTTTTCTTCCGTATATTTTTCACCATTTACTTTGAAAGCACCAGCTTTAATGGAACGACGTGCTTCACCATTAGAAGCAGTCAAACCAGCATCTGTACAGAATTGTGGAACAAAGATTGGTTCTGTTGGCGCATCCATAGCGTATTCAGGAATATCTGTAGGCAACGCGCGTTGTTGGAATACACGTTTGAATTCTTCTTCTGCCTCAAGAGCAGCGTCTTCACCATGGTACAAACGAACAATGGTACGAGCTAATTGCATTTTAGCGTCACGTGGATGTAATTCACCACTTTCAAGACATTTTTCCATGTCCTCTTGTTCTTCGATAGACATATCTGTAACGAGCATGAAGTAGCGCATCATCAATTCATCAGGAATGGACATTGCTTTACCGTACATTTCTTTAGGTTCTTCGTCGATACCGATGTAGTTACCTAAAGATTTACTCATTTTTTGAACACCGTCAAGGCCTTCAAGCAATGGCATTGTGATAACAACTTGAGGTTCTTGACCTTCTAATTCTTGTAAATGACGGCCCATTAACAAGTTGAAAGTTTGGTCTGTACCACCAAATTCAACATCAGCATGTAATGCTACAGAATCTTGACCTTGCATCAATGGATACATAAACTCATGAACACCGATTGCACGACCTTCTTTAAAGCGTTTATTGAAATCATCACGTTCCATCATACGAGCTACAGTGTAAGAACTTGCCAAACGTAGAACATCAGCAAAGTTCATGGATTCAAGCCATTCACTGTTGTCGCGAACGATAGTTTTTTCAGGATCCAACACTTTGAAGATTTGTGTTTTATAAGTTTCAGCATTTTTCAATACTTCTTCTTTTGTAAGTGGTGGACGAGTTACGCTTTTACCAGTAGGATCACCAATACGTGCAGTGAAACCACCGATAACAATCACTACTTGATGACCAAATTCTTGGAACAAACGTAATTTACGAAGTGGTACAGTATGACCCAAATGAATATCTGGCGCTGTTGGGTCCAAACCTAGTTTTACAACTAACGGTTTATTTTCCTTAATGGATTTTTCTATTTTCTTTACAAGATCTTGTTCGTTAATTAAATCTGCTACGCCGTGTTTAATTTGGCGTACTTGTTCTTGAGCACTAACCATGATAATCCTCCTCGAAATACTATTGTTTTAGTATACCATTATCTAAAAACTTTCACAATTATATATATAGTATTGGTTTTAAGCCATTTATGATATAATATTTATAACTGCGTAATAGAATTTACGTTATATTTACTAACAAAAGAAAAAAGAGGTGACTCTATGAGTAATAACTCAAATGCGAGAAGCAGCCGCCGTTCTAACGGTAGCGGCTCTACACCGAAGAAAACAAGTCCGAAGCGTCTATTTTGGATTTGTGCCCTTCTCCTTATACTCATCGTAGCCGGAGGTGGCTGTGGTTTTATCAGTGCCACACTGTCTAACCTACCAGATGTATCCAATGTACGTCCTTCCGCATCGTCTCAAATTTACGATGTCCATGGTAATCTCATCACAACGGTTCATTCCACAGAGAATCGATTACCAGTGCCGTTAAAAGATGTACCAAAGGATTTACAAAATGCCTTTGTTGCTACTGAGGACTCTCGCTTCTACTCCCATCACGGTATCGACCCAGTTGGTATCTTGCGTGCTGTATGGGTTAACCTTGTTCATAGTGGCGTATCTGAAGGTGGTTCTACTATCACTCAACAGTTAGCGCGTAATGCATTCTTGTCTCAAGACAGAACATTTAAACGTAAAATTTCTGAAGCATTACTAGCACTAAAAATTGAACAACACTACACTAAGGATGAAATCCTAGAAATGTACATGAACCAAATTTACTTTGGTCAAGGTGCATACGGTGTACAATCTGCAGCTCATGTGTACTTTGGTAAGGATGCTAGCCAATTAACGCTTGCTCAAGCAGCGCTCATTGCGGGCTTACCACAAAGTCCTAACTACTACTCTCCATTCAATGATTTGGAAGCTAGTAAAAAACGTCAAGCCGTTGTATTAGGCCAAATGGTTAAATACGGATACATTACACAAGAGCAAGCCGATGAAGCGCGTCAAGCAGATTTAGGCTTAGTGGCAAAACAAGAACAAACGCATGAAAAATCTAATGCGTCTTACTTCATTAACTATGTTATTGCACAAGTTTCTGAAAAATATGGTGATGATGCAATCTATAAAGATGGTTTAAAAATTTATACTACTCTCGATATGGATGCACAAAATGCGGCTGTAGCAGCAATGCAAAACTTGCCTAACTACTACACAGATAGCAATGGTTTACATCAACCACAAGGTGCTATTGTAGCTATGAATCCTCATAATGGTTATATTATGGCTATGGTTGGTGGTCGTGGCGATGATGCATTTAACCGTGCAACACAAGCAGAACGTCAACCAGGTTCCGCTATGAAACCATTTGTATATTTAGCAGCTATTCAATCTGGTAAAACTCCTGGTTCTATTGTAGATGATAGCCCTGTTACATTTGGCAGCTGGAGCCCTAAAAACTATGAAAATGACTTCGAAGGTAATATTACATACCGCTATGCATTACAACATTCTCGTAACGTAGCTGCCGTAAAAGTTGCTGATGAAGTAGGCATGTCTAAGATTATTAAACTTGCTAAAGAAATGGGTATCACTACCCTTACAGATCAAGATAACAACTTATCTACAGCACTTGGTGGTTTAACTCATGGTGTTACACCTCTTGAAATGGTACAAGCTTATGGCGTACTTGCAAATGGTGGTATCAAAGTTCAACCTACAGCAATTGTTAAAATTGTAGACCGCAATGGTCAAGTGGTTGAAGAAAACTCCATCCAAGAAAAACGCGTTGTAGACGAAAAAGATGCAGCTATCATCACTAGTATGCTAGAATCCGTTATTAATGGCGGTACAGGTGGTAATGCAGCAATCGGTCGTCCTGCAGCTGGTAAAACAGGTACAACAGATGATTCCAAGGATGCTTGGTTCGTTGGTTATACACCTGATCTTGTAGCTGCCGTTTGGATTGGTGATGACTATGGCTCGGAAACATTACGAGGCATGACCGGTGGTGACACACCTGCTATTATGTGGGGCCAATTCATGGCAAATGCTCTTGCCAATACCCCTGCTTCTGACTTCTCTGTTCCTGCTAGCGCACAATCAGCTGTCTCTGAAGGTTATTATAATCCTGTAAAAGCACAGCCTAAAAAAGAGGCTGCTAAGGACGAAAAAGCAGATAAAAAAGACGATAAAGACAAGTCAAAAGATGAAGCAGTAAAAGATGACAGTGGCTCTTCTAAAGATGATGCTAGTGAACAAAAATCTAATTCATCTAAAAGTAAAAAGTCTAGTAAAAAAGATCGTTAATTTTTAATAGACCTCAACAAGGGGCGGAACAATATGTTCCGCTCCTTTCTTTTACACAAAAAAGGTAGTAAGTTCAAAGAACTTACTACCTTTTTCTATTGTATTCTATTGATATCTAACTATGTAATATCTCCATATAGAACATCATCATAAGAGAAATATTTAGTTTATTTTAGAACTACATTAGTAGCCCCTGCACCACCTTCATCATAGCCTGCAGTTTCAAAGTGTGCTACATGCGGTAAGGTACGTAAATACTGATGTACGCCTTCTCGTAATGCACCAGTCCCCTTACCATGGATAATGCGTACTTGGTTAACACCGCCAAGCAAAGCTTGGTCAATAAATCTACCAACGGAAACTGTCGCTTCATCTACAGTTTGACCGAGAATATTGATTTCTGTACGGACCTCTTTCTGACGTTGTACAGCAGAACCACCCATGCGTTTTCGCGTCTTAGGCATAGCTGCCTTTTGTTCACGAGCTAGTTTATTTCCTTCTTCTCGTGTAGTAGATTGTAATTCACTAACCTTAACAGTTGCTGTTAATCCATTAATATCTACATTCACCCGGTTACCATTGATAGACAATACAGTACCTAATGAGCGCAAGGATGTAACATATACAGCTTGACCTACCTTAATAGCATCGGCCGTCAAGGACTTGCGATCATCATCTACTGGAGCATCTGGTACATGTACATTAGAGATACCCTTACGAGCTGCATTAATGGCAGATTGACGCTTATCTTTATTTGTTTCAGAGAATTGAGCTTTCAATTGCTTGATAATCGCTTCCCCTTCAACGCGTAAACTACGTTTCATAGATTCTGCATCTGCTTGAGCTTTGGCTAAGATTTGTTTACGTTTTTCGTTAAACTGTTTCTTTTCCTTCTCTAATTGACCACGCATACGACGTGTTTCGTCTAGCTCTTTCTTTAATGCTCTTTCCCGTTCAGATGCTTTACGAAGTTGTTCATTCAAATCTGAAAGAACCTCTTCCATTTCATGGCTACCAAATTGAGATTTATACTCTGCTGCGCGCGTCACAATATCCTTTGGTAAGCCTAAACGTGCAGCAATGCTCAATGCATGGCTACTACCGGCTACGCCGATATGGAGTCGATACGTAGGTTTCAATGTACGCTCATCAAACTCTACATGGCCATTTTCAATACCTTCCGTATGGTATGCATAATTTTTAAGCTCATTATAATGGGTACTTACCATCATAAGAGCGCCCTTTTTACGGAAGAACTCAAGGATAGATACAGCAAGTGCACTACCTTCTTCTGGGTCAGTACCAGATCCAAGCTCATCTAATAATACCAAGTCATTTGGACCACAATGTTTAATGATGGAAATAACTTGTGTCATATGAGCAGAGAACGTACTAAGGCTGGCCTCAATACTTTGCTCATCCCCAATATCGGCAAAGATATTATGGAATATTGGCAACATAGAGCCGTGATCAGCAGGAATAAATAAACCACATTGGTTCATTAAACTCAATAATCCCAATGTTTTAAGAGATACTGTTTTACCACCTGTATTAGAACCAGTGATTAATAAAATACGATACGATGTGCCTAACTGAATATTCGTAGGCACTACCACATTGGGTGGAATTAATGGATGACGAGCTCTCATGAGATTAACTGTTCTATCAGTACTCAAGATTGCTGGTACACCTTTATAAGAAATAGCAAGGCTCGCCTTACCATATACAAATTCGATGTGTGATACCTTTTCACAGGCATCCATCAAATCATTACTATGTTGTTTTACAAGGGCTGATAACTCACGGTAAATACGCAATACCTCTTGCTCTTCACCAATTAGTGCCTCTTGTAATTCATTATTTAGATTCACCAAGCGCATCGGTTCAATATATAAGGTTTGACCCGTTGCAGAACGGTCGTGAATAAGACCATCAAAGTATTGGCGATACTCTTGTTTTACAGGGATTACGTAACGATTATTACGTTGTGTAATGATTGCTTCTTGGAAATACTTTTGATTATCCTTGTCGTGCAAGATAGCTTGAATATCATTTTTAATCTTTTCACGAGTTTTAATAATCGTATTTCTAAGGCTCGCCAATTTAGGAGATGCTGTATCAAGCAATTCCCCTTTTTCATCAAAGACGCGTTTAAAACGGTTTTCAATGCGATCTGTATTCGGCATATCCTGTACCCATAGGGATAGCAACGGATATTCCATATATTTCGTTCTAAAGAACTTTGTCATCCGCTTATAAGCACCAATGGTCAAGTAAATATCCCACAATGCTTCACGAGTAAGGACAAAGTCTTTGCGACTCTTTTTACAGGATTCGCGAATATCTCTCGTACCGCCTAACGGTTGTTCTACCTCAGTTTGCAAAGAACGCATGGCTTCTGCTGTTTCATCAAGGTTCTCTTGAATAGCTTTAGCATCCGTCATGGGTTCAATATGCATGGCTAATTCTTTAGCAATGGTAGAACTACAGTGTTGTTGTAATTGTTCTTTTATATGGTGAAAGTCTAATACATCTTCGTTAAACAATGTACTACCTCTTTTATAAAATACCTCTAAAATAGTGACCCCTTGTAATAGGAGTATCATCTTTACCTATACTCTTAGGCGGAGCCTTTTTTGTTCCATTTTGAATGGATACATAATCTGCTACAATAGTGCGCAAACGATGTGGATCCATATGTCGCCCATCGATGCGTAAAATATGTAGCCCTTTTCGATGTAACTCTGGCACGTAGGCACGCATGTCCATTTCATGACTATTCATGATATGCATGCGGCAATAAGGATCTGTACGAAGTGGGAACACTTCCCCTTTACGGTCTTTCAATGCATAGTCCTCGGCTACACATGGCATAGGACAGTTTTCCTTTTTGCCAGTGCCCACAAAGCTAGCGATGGCACAGTATTCAGAAATCATCATTTCCGTGTAGCCATGTACCATGATTTCTAATGGCAATTTAGTAGATTTTTGCAAGTTAACAAGTTGTGCCAAGGTTAACTCTAAGGATGGTGCTATGCTACTCATATTAAAGTCTTGCCATACTTGTAGTGCTGAGCCATTAAATATATTAAGACCTGTATCAGCCTCAATAGCACCTGTATACCCTAAATCACGAAGCCATAATAAGGCTTGTGGCACATGAATAGAAATGCTGTCTGGTTTAGCCTCAACTATAGCCTTAAGAGTATTCATGTACACCTCAACTTCATCGTCTTTCACAACGCGAGGCGTAGCAAATACACAAAGCACATCATTGTCTTTACAAAGGGTAGCTACCTTTTCATAAATACTAAGTTCATAAGGTTTGCGTTGTAAACGATCACCGCCAAAGATAATCTTCCTAGCACCGCCTTCAATAGCAGCTTTCACAGCCTCTAATTCATCAACACGAGCACTCACCATAGGCTCTGTGTACTGAATCGTATCCTTAGCTACTAGGGATGACATATCTTGAGGTTCTACGGCAAGTTCTGCCCAAGCAGTTTCATGATCTGTAATTAACAGAGTTTCTAAAGCCTCCACTGCATCGCGACGCAATGCATTCAAAACACTAGCAGGCCACATATAGGGCCCTTCTGGAATAGACATAGAAGCTAGAGTAAACAATGTATTACCCAATCGGCCGACTTGGTCTGTAACCTTCTCTAAACTGGTCGGTTTATTATTAGCATAAATCGGTTCAAACTCATTAGATACTGTCACTGTACGACCATCATTTAATACAAAGGTAAGATCTGTACAAGGCTGTTCTCGGTCTGTATTAATAGATAGATACCCATGTACCTCTAATTTAGCACTAAAGTCTTGTAAGCCCCGTTGCTTTTGAGATTTTGGCGTAGATGCCAAGAACACTTGTCCTGCTGCAAAGCCTTCATCAGGTTTACCTACAAAATGCTTTTCATTTACTAAGGACCAATTCTGGTCAATTTGATAGTACGTAATACTACCAGAGCTTTGCATGACCTTTAAGAGGGAGCCTTTTTCAATCGGTTCTGTTACGTACAAATGAACTTGTCCCTTTTTGACCTCAGCTTTGCCGATCAATTTCCCTTGATGATTTGGAGCCACAACGGTCATCATAGATTTCCCTACATGGTCAGTTAAGTAATCCGTAGAGAAACCACGATTAAATCCTGATGCCAATGCATCGGCATCAGAAGCATCCATATGAGCTGTATCTAAAATATGACGATACGTTCCAATAACTTGACGCACATAGGAAACCTTTTTCATACGTCCTTCGACTTTAAAGGACGTAACACCAGCTGCAACGAGTTCATTCATATGCTCACTATAGTTAAGATCCTTTGGACTTAATAGATAGGCTTCGTGTTTTGGCAATAAACTAGTACCTGAAGAATCTAACAATTCATAAGGTAAACGGCAAGGTTGTGCGCAAGCACCACGGTTACCACTACGACCGCCGATGAAGGAACTCATTAAGCATTGACCAGAATAGCATACGCATAAAGCACCGTGTACAAATACTTCGATTTCAGCTGTACAGTTTTTACATATATGTTCGATTTCAGCTAGGCTCAATTCACGAGCTAACACAACCCGGGTAAAGCCAAGGCTTTCATAAAAACGAACCGCATCTAGCGTTGCCGCCGTCATTTGTGTACTACCATGCAAATGCAATTTCGGAGCTACGCGCTGCGCCAATTTTGCAACAGCTAAATCTTGAACGATGATGGCATCAACACCAATACGCTCTAAATCTTTTAAATATTCTTCAAGAGCAGATAATTCAGAATCGCCTATGAGAATATTTACCGTTACATATACAGACACATCTAGAATATGGGCCAAGCGAATAGCCTCAGCTAGTTCTTCAATGCCAAAGTTTGCTGCATGAGCACGGGCATTAAATCCTTTACCACCAAGGTAAATCGCATCTGCTCCAGATTCTAACGCTGCTATAAAGTTTTCCATCGTACCGGCAGGAGCCAATAATTCCATGGATAATCCTTTCTACCTAACTAAAGGTATAACTATAGTACTAAAAGGGTTTACCATACGGTAAACCCTTTCAATATACTGCTTACAATTAACGTAATTTGCAGTTAATTTCTGCTAATGCATCGATAATAGCTTGAATATTACCATCAATATCCTCATCATTCAACGTACCTTCCATAGAACGGAATTGTAAGTTGTATGCAAGACTGCGGTAACCAGCTTCAATATGTTCACCTTCATAAACGTCGAAGATAGATGCATTTTCTAAATATTCTCCACCATGCTCTTTGATGATAGATAAAATTTCACCACTAGATACGGACACTGGTGCAACAATGGCAAGGTCACGACTAGTACCTGGGAATTTACTGAAAGATGTATAGCGGAACGTTGGAATCGTTAAGGATAATACTGCTTCCAAATCGATTTCAAACATATATACTTTGCCAGGCAAGTCAAAGTTTTTGCTCACTTGTGGATGTAATTCACCGTATTGAGCAATCATTTTGCCATCAACTACGTATTGAGCACTTACACCTGGATGGAAGTATGGTTCTGTACCGCGATTGATTTCGTAGCTTGTAACACCAAGTTCAGATAACAACGCATCTACAATACCTTTTACATCATAGAAGTCAGTTGTGCGTTCAGGTTGATTCCAAGCTGCTTGATTTACCTTGCCCATCAAGATACCACAAGCCATAGGGCGTTCATGAGGTACTTCTGTTAAAGGCAACGCTTTTGGTTCGTATACATTAGCTGTTTCAAACAACCAAAGATCCTTATTTTGTTGCGCAATATTGCGTTTAGCTGCTTCAATAACAGCTGGTACCAATGTAGTACGCATATAAGGGAATTCTTCAGAAATAGGATTCAAGATTGGAATGGCAGTATAACGGCTATCCCCTTCAGGAAGCATCATGTTAGTAAGGCCATCTTTATGCATGAAGCTAAATGTAATGATTTGAGTCATACCCAATTTAGCCAATGCATGAGTTACCTCTTTAGTAAGAGCTTTCTTAGGTGTCATACCACCAGAGGATAATACGGCTACCGGAATTGTAGGCTCAATATTATCGTAGTTGTAAATACGAGCTACCTCTTCAGCGATATCAGGCATCACTGTTACGTCGCCACGCCATGTTGGAACGAGAGCAGATAATTTGTCGCCCTCTTCGGTTACAACGAACTCAAGTGCAGTCAAAATACGAACCATTTCGTCTTTTTCAATGTTTGTACCCAAGTAATCGTTAATTTGTTCTGCTGTGAAAGTAACTGTATGTTGTTCTACAGGATTTTTATATACATCGATAACGCCTACATCAACTTTACAAGTAGGACAGATTTGTTGCAATAATTGGGCTGCTCTATCGATAGCATAGGCAGTGTATTTATGATTTACACCACGTTCGAAACGACCAGATGCTTCAGAACGCATGCCAAGAGCTTTAGCTGTACGGCGAATAGATGGACCATTGAATACGGCAGCCTCGAACAAAACAGTAGTCGTTTCATTTGTCACTTCACTATCATAGCCGCCCATGATACCTGCTACGCCTACTGGACGTTCTGCATCGGCAATGATGAGCATGGAGTCATTCAATTCGCGTTCAGAACCATCAAGTGTAACAAGAACTTCACCATTTTTTGCTCGTCTTGCCACTAATTGATGACCTTTTACATGGTCATAATCATAAGCATGCATAGGTTGACCAAGTTCTAACATAACGTAGTTTGTAACGTCTACTACGTTATTGATAGGACGAATGTCACTGTTACGCAAACGGTTTTGCATCCACAATGGAGATGGCTCAACCTTAACATCAGTTACTACGCGAGCTGTAAAACGAGTACAAAGATCATCTGCTTCAATGGATACAGATGCTTTTCCTTCAATAGACTCGCCATTTTCGTTAACCATGATAACAGGGAATAAAGCTTTTTGGTTTGTCATAATACCGAATTCACGGGATAAACCAACCATGGAGAAGCAATCTGCTCGGTTAGCAGTCAATTCAAATTCATACACTGTATCATTTAAACCTAAAACGTCTTTTACATCAAGACCAATTGGTGTGTTTTCAGGGAAAATGTAAATGCCTTGAGCTTCTTCTGGCAATACTAAATCACTGGAAATACCAAATTCCGCAACGGAGCAGAACATGCCTTCAGAAACTACACCGCGCAATTTACCTTTTTTAATCTCTGTGCCATCAGCTAAGCGAGATTTATGGTACGCCACAGGCACGATTTGGCCTACTGCAACATTGGTAGCAGCTGTTACGATTTGTTTTGTAACAGGTTCACCTTCTTCTGTAAGGCATTCTACTTGGCATACTTGTAATTTATCTGCATCTGGATGCTTTGTAATCTCAACGATTTTACCAGTATAAATTTTCTTAATGCCATTATCCATAGCAATGACATCTTCTACAGGAATACCAGCTTGTGTTAATTCATCGGCCAATTCTTGAGCAGGACGATTCATATCCACAGGCACGTATTCGTTCATCCACTGTAAACTTGCTTTCATGAGTTCCTCCTAAAATTGTTCCAAGAATCGTACATCATCTTCAAAGAATAGACGTAAATCGTTAATGCCGTATAAAAGCATAGCAATACGTTCTACACCCATACCAAAGGCAAAGCCTTTAACCTTTTCAGGATCGTACCCATTAATGCGCAATACATCAGGATGAACCATACCGCAGCCCAAAATTTCAAGCCAACCTGTATGAGAACATACACGGCAACCTTCCCCACCACACATTACACAGGAAATATCTACCTCTGCAGATGGTTCTGTGAATGGGAAGAAGCTTGTGCGGAAACGTACCTTTGTTTCATCACCATACATGTGACGTAAGAAGGACTCTAATGTACCTTTCAAATCAGCAAATGTAATATGTTCGTCGATAATGAGACCTTCCACTTGATGGAATACTGGAGAGTGAGTCGCATCATAGTCCCAACGGTAAACCTTACCAGGCGCAATCATGCGGATTGGACTATTAGGTTCATGACGTTGCATTGTACGAGCTTGTACAGGAGATGTATGGGTACGCAATAAGAAGTTTTCTGTAATATAGAAGGAATCTTGCATATCACGTGCAGGATGATCTTTAGGCAAGTTTAAGCATTCAAAGTTAAAGTAATCCTGTTCAATTTCTGGACCTTCTTCAACGGTATACCCCATTTTCATAAAGAAGTCTTCAATCATTTCATTAACCTTTGTCAATGGATGAATATGACCAGATTTTACTGCACGACCTGGCAATGTAATATCGATGCGTTCTTGTTCTAAGCGAGCATTTAACTCTTCTGTTTCCATACGAGTTTTTACTGCCTCAAGTTCAGCCTCTAATGCTTCACGAACTGCATTAACAAGAGCACCAGCCTTAGGGCGTTCTTCAGGAGATAATTTACCAAGACCTTTTAATAAAGCTGTTACCTCACCTTTTTTACCTAGATATTTTACACGTATATCTTGCAACGCTTGTTGATCAGCAGCGCCTTTGATGGCCTCAAGGGCTTCTGCCTTAAGACGTTGTAATTCTTGTTCCATTAAAGCTTCCTCCTATATTTAAAAGTCTAACCTATATTATACCAAATCAGGGTTATCTTCTTCAATAAAACGCCAAGGTAATTCAGGTAATGGCTTTTCTTCTAGTACAAAAAATGTACCACGTGCTAAATGAACTAGTTCACCTAATTCATTATAAATACGAGCTGTAGCAACCATGGTTGTTTTACCACTGTGCTCTACATTAGCTACACCGCGCAATACGGTACCGCCTTTAACAGCTTTCACATAGTTACCATTAAGATCAATGGTACTAACAGATTTACCCAATGTAAAACAAGCTGTTCCCATCACACTATCTGCTAAGCCAATACAAACAGCGCCATGCAAATCCCCTCTAAAATTGCAGTAATCTGTTTCATTAGTTTGTAAGGTCATTTCCGCATGACCTGGTTCAACCGCTGTAATCTCAGAATCTTTTACCCAAGAAAATGGATTTTGATCTCGTAATTCGTTGAAATATTCTAACAATGTTGTAGCCATAAGATTCTCCATTCAATATACTGACACATAGATTAACTAAACTTAATCCCCTTTTATATCAAAATGCTTGCATGAAATGATTTAGAGAGTTCTTGCCAAAAAAACCAATGCAAACATAAAAATGGTGCGTTACATCATACATATTGTATCATGCAACGCACCATATGCGAATAACTCTATCTAATTATGTAGTATGTTCTTAAGAAAAAGCATCTACAACTAAAGATTATTCATAATGTAATGCATCAATTGGATTAAGTTTAGCCGCTTTACGGGCTGGATAAATACCAAAGATCAAACCTATTGCCATAGAGAAGGCAAAGGACATTACAATCGTTGGTATAGATATAACCGTACTCATACCCGAAGCCATGCCAATCAGCTTAGATGAGCCTATGCCAAGTATAATCCCTATTATGCCCCCCATCAAACTGATAACAACAGCTTCGATAAGGAACTGTGTAACGATAACACTATACGTTGCGCCCAGCGCTTTACGTACACCAATCTCTCTTGTCCGTTCAGTTACGGATACGAGCATAATATTCATAATGCCAATACCACCAACAACGAGGGAAATGGCCGCTACAGCGCCAAGGAACAAGGTCAATGTCCCCGTTGTTTCCTCCATAGTTTCCATGATGGAGTTCATATTTTGAATGTTAAAGTCATCAAGATTTGTATCTTTGATGCCATGTCGTACGCGCAGTAAGTTTTCAATATCGGACTGCAAGCGATCGATACCATTTTCATCTTTACCTACGACGTATATCATTCGTAAATAATCAATGCCATCTACCCGTTCCATAGCAGTTGTGTAAGGAATAATAACCATATCATCTTGGTCATTACCCATAGCACCACTACCTTTACTATTGAGAACACCAATAATTCGGAATGGAATATTTTTCACACGGATTTCAGCACCGACTGGATTTTCATCACCAAATAGATTCTTAACTACCGTTTTACCAACTACAGCAACGCGCTCACGGTTTTGGATATTCTTATCCGATAAGAAGCGCCCCGATTTCATAGACCAGTTATTAACATCTAAATAATTAGCATTAACACCAGATACAGAGGTAGTCCAGTTTTTATTTTGATAAATGACTACATACGCGCCGTTTGTCATTGGGCTTGCAGCCTTAACGCCATCTAGTTTTGCAATAGCTTCGTAGTCAGCTACCTTTAAGGATTTCATGGATCCTGCCGATGGTCGTACCCCTGGAGTACGCGGAGCACCTGGCATAACCATCAATAGATTGGAACCTAAGCTAGAAATGGAGTTTTGAATATCTTGCTTTACACCATTACCAATAGATACTAAGGCAATTACGGCAGCTACACCGATAATAATACCTAGCATAGTCAAAATGGATCGCATTTTATTAGCAATGAGGGACGCCCATGCCATCAAGAAACTTTCTTTATACATGGGTCACCTCCTGTACAGGTGTCATATTAAGATTTTGGGAATCCTCTACAATTAAACCATCACGCAATACTACATTGCGACTTGCATACGTAGCAATCTCCGGTTCATGAGTAACGAGGATAATTGTACGACCCTCATCATATAGACCTCTAAAGATATTCATAACGTCAATAGTAGACTTGGAATCAAGATTACCTGTCGGTTCATCGGCCATGATAATAGCTGGATTGTTTGCCAATGCACGAGCTATAGCTACACGTTGACGTTGACCACCAGATAGCTCAGATGGCAAGTGATCCATACGGTCACCAAGACCAACAGACGCTAATAAGGCAGCAGCACGTTCGTTACGTGTTTTTTTATCCATCCCTGCGTAAATCATAGGGAGCGCTACATTTTCTACAGCCGTTAATTTTGTTAATAAGTTAAAACTTTGGAATACAAAGCCTATTTGTTTGTTTCTTACAAAGGCCAATTCATCATCAGATAAGGTAGCTACCTCATCGCCGTTTAGACGATACGAACCAGTCGTTGGTCGATCCAAACAACCAAGAATGTTCATAAAGGTAGACTTACCTGAGCCAGAAGGACCCATGATAGATACGAATTCGCCTTTATTGACCTGTAAGTCGATACCATGCAATACAGGCACAGATAATTTACCATTTACATAGGTCTTCGTAATCCCTTGTATATCGATTACTGATTGATTCATATTCACCTACTATTAGAATGGTCCACGGCTATTATTCTTAGGCGCTGTCACATCACCACTTACGATGATTTCATCACCTTCAGATAAACCTTTTAAAATTTGTACATTAGTATCCCCAGTTACACCTGTAGAAACAGCTGTACGTACTGGTTGACCATCTTTAATAACATATACGTATTCACCTTGCTTATCTGTACGCACAGCAGTAAGCGGTACTACCAATGTGTTTTTAATATCTTCGCCAAAGATGGTTGCACGAGCCGTCATAGATGGTAAGAAATTGTTGGAAATATTTTCAGGAATTTGAACTTTTACAGTATAGTACACAACACTGTTGCTTGTAGCACCCATGTTACCTTTTGTACCTTTTGCGATTTCAGATACGTAGCCTGTGAAAGTTTCACCTGGTTTAGAGTCTACGGTAAATTCTACTTTAGCACCTTGTTTGATACTACCAATATCTGTTTCATCTACAGTTAAGTAAATTTCTAAGTTACTTAAATCTGCAATAGTAGCGATAATCATTTGTGTAGAAATACCGGTACTGATA
>OAQX01000065.1_pt1 | contig 37221 bp, 37 predicted proteins | sample 1475521 | NCBI WGS metagenome assembly OAQX01 (sample SAMEA3360657, study PRJEB22359) | human gut metagenome | biome: ENVO:urban biome; feature: ENVO:human-associated habitat; material: ENVO:feces | place: Bangladesh | collected 2011 | reverse complement strand
TCGTGATGTGACTGGAGTTCAGACGTGTGCTCTTCCGATCTGCATGACTCCATTGTTGAAAAAAGAAGAACCAAAGGACGCTGTTCCTACAATTGATGTAACAGCTGACTCTGTAGTAGCTTAATTAGAAACCTCCATATAAGGTATTCATTTACCTATATGGAGGTTTTTCTTTTTTGATGACATTTATCTATGATTATTGTAAAATACAAAGAGATTACATATCATAGGAGATCTTTATGAACACATTAATGGATATTTGTAAAAGATCCATCTACTTGAATCTATTTATCGTAGTAATTCCTATTATTGCGTATATGATTCATAATGGATCGAGTGCGACGGTAGCACTTGTATGGTATTTGCTTTTATCCCTAATTATGCCTTGGGCATATTTATCATTTAAAAGTAGTACCTTTGGAGATGGTAAATCGATTAGCCGTATTGCCTATGTTGTAAGTTGGATTATAATCCACGGCATTAGCTATAAAGGTATTTTTCTCGGTGTAGATTTATCGATGTTATGGGGCTGGCCTACAGCAGGCCGAGATGTAGCTTTCTTAGTAGCTATGTATATTGGTGTCACTATTAGCTTGATCTTAGCATATGGTCTTACTCTCTTAGTGGGAGGCCGTAATGAATAAGAGTTTCTGGTTATTTACTATTGTTTGTGCTTTATTTGTAAGTGCTGTAACGACAGTTCTTACTTTGAGTGGAGCATTAGCGTTACCTATATTAGTATTCCCTGTATTGTCCCTTGTAATACCGCTCATGGTGCGTAGACTTAAGAATGCTAAATTTAACGACGACCTACCATTGAGCATGGGCTATCATGCATATAGTTGGGCTTGGTGGACAGTATTTTCATTTCTTCATACGCCCTTTAGCTTTACTACAGAGAATGGAATTGTAACAGCATTCCTTCTTTTCGTGGTGTATTTTATCGTTCAAGTACTCATTGAACTTTGTGGTCTGTTAGCAACTAAGTTTTTCAATCGAAATCATCGATGGGGCATGGTAGATGAAGCCCTTGATATAATCGGGTATACTATACCAATCCCATTTTTATATATTGGTTCGCTTCTGTATATTGATTTACAGGATCCGATGGTATACTTCATGTATGCATCATCAATGAATGTAAATATACTGTTTGCAGAATTTGTGTTATTGCTTATATCTTTATTGGTATTTGTATTTTATTTATATCCAAGAGATATAGCATATAGAGGCATACGATTATTTCGCATTGTTTTAACCGCTGCTTTATGGCTTGCTATGAATGCCCATATTTTATACGGTGGTTATATTCCAGAATTTATTGTATCTTTAGTTCCCACCGTTTTCCCAACGTATCAAGGTAATCCGCTCGTGTTTGTTACTCCCACTTTATTAGAAGCTGGCATGATAGGTGTAGCAGTGATTATAGGCGCATTGGTAGAACGTGGTATAATTTCACGACGCCGTGAACGTATTTAATTTCTAGTTTCGACTTATATCCGTAAGGAATGAGAGCGAAGGAGGATCTATGAACAACATTGAACGTCCAGTGGATGATAACTCAACTGTATCAATCCAAGACAATGAAAAACTGAAGCAAGTTGAACGTAAAGAGACCAAAAAGCAGAAGAAGAGTGGCATTACGATTCGCGAATTAACAATTATTGGTCTATTAGCGGGGATTACTATTGCATTAGGTGTTTCTGGCTATGGTATTATTCCATTAGGCCCGCTTAATGTAACTACCTTGCATGTACCGACACTTATTGGTGCTATCGTAGAGGGTCCTAAAGTGGGTGCTTTTGTAGGCTTCATCTTTGGTTGCTATAGCTTGTGGCAAAATATTACAGCACCTAATATTTTATCCCCTCTATTTATTAATCCAATTATTTCTGTGCTACCACGTATATTGTTCCCAGTATTAGCATATTTAGTATATTTACTATTATGGAAAGCACCGCAAGGTCCACGCATCATCGTATCTGCTTTCATGGGTACCGTATTCCATACAATTATGGTTATGGGACTTATTTTCTTACTTTACGCAGATATGTTTGCTGTTAAAATGAATCTTAGCCCAGATCAAGTATTAGGGTCTATTGTATTCTTATCTGTTACACATGGTATTCCAGAAGCAGTGTTTGCTGCTGTTATTGTGACACCAGTTGCAATGGCATTGAGAAAGGTATTACGTAAGGATACGCCAAAGAAATCAAAATCTGAGGATGTTACTACTACAGCAACAACAGGTGCAGCAAATACAAATAAATCTGCAACAGTAGAAGTAAATGAAACAAAACCTGTAGAAGAAAACATAACTAAATAGTATTTTACAGGCTTTTCATAAATATGATAAAATAAATATCATTCGATAAGTATTGAGGAGGATAACCATGGCTAAACGCATTCGTACTATCAACACTGAATCCTTACAAAAAACTGCTAAAACTGGTGGTTGTGGGGAATGTCAAACATCTTGCCAATCCGCTTGTAAAACAAGCTGCACAGTTGGTAACCAAGTTTGCAAACAAAAATAATAAAGAGGCTCGCTTAGCGGGCCTTTTTTATTTATGTTTTTAATACATACCTTGTATGGTATATCTTTATGACTCTTTTCATAACCTTTACGTTAGAAATGTGGTACAATTATCTAGAAAGTTCTATATACTAGAACTTTTACCATACATATTATTTGGAGGTACCATGTTAGAATTAAAACCAATGATCCATAAGTTTCGGATGAAGGATAACTACTATTGCTTAGATGTAAATAGCGGTATTATTCACGTTATCGATGAACTCATCGATAGAGTTCTTGACATATATGATGGCACAAATCGCGATGCTGTACATGCTGCATTAGATGCTAAAGAGGATGCAGTAGAACTCGATGAGATTATGGACGAGTTAGATGAGCTCATTAAAGCTGAGCAGTTATTTGCTCCAATGAGTACAGAATTTAAACTTGTAGTAGGTGAAAAGCCTATCGTTAAGGCATTATGTCTTAATATTGCTCATGATTGTAACTTAGCATGTAAATACTGCTTTGCTAGCCAAGGCGATTACGGCGGTGTCAAACGTGAGTTAATGAGTTTTGATGTAGCGAAACGGGCGGTAGACTTCCTCATTAAAATGAGTGGTCCTCGTCAACATTGTGAAATTGACTTCTTTGGTGGCGAACCGCTGTTGAACTGGGATGTTGTTAAACAAACCGTTGAATATATCGAATCCATCCAAGAAAAGCACAATAAAATCTTTAAGCTCACATTAACTACAAATGGTATGCTTTTAACACAAGATAAAATCGACTATGTCAACGAGCATAAGATGAGTCTTGTATTGTCCTTGGACGGCCGTGAATCCGTACATAATGCAATGCGTCCAGTAGCTGGTAGCGGTGCTGAGTCTTATAAATATATTGCTAAAAACCTTATTAATGCTGTAAAACAACGTAACGGTCTTGAATACTATGTACGAGGTACGTATACGCATAAAAACTTAGATTTTACTAAAGACGTTATGGCTATGTCTGATCTCGGTTTTGAGCATTTGTCCATGGAGCCTGTAGTAGGTAAAGAAGGGGACTATGTTCTTCGTGAAGAGGATTGGCCGGCTCTTGAAAAAGAATATGAAAAGTTGGCGGATATCTATTTGGAACGTCAAATAGAAGGTTGGGGTGAGAAGTTTAATTTCTTCCACTTCCGTATGGATTTATACCGTGGCCCATGTATGGCAAAACGCCTTCGTGGTTGTGGCGCGGGTCATGAATATATGGCAATTGTGCCAAATGGCGATATTTATCCATGTCATCAATTCGTTGGTAAAGACGGATTCGTAATTGGCAATGTGTATGAGGGATTACAAAATACAGAAATCCCTAAAGATTTCCGCAATACCCACGTATTCTCAAAACCAACATGTGCTGAATGTTGGGCTAAATTCTTCTGTTCTGGTGGTTGCCATGCTAACAATATTACATTAGGTGGCGACTTAGAAACACCATATGAATTTGGTTGTCGTCTACAAAAGAAACGCATTGAATGTGCCATTATGATCCAAGCTGAATTGGAACAAGCGGGCATCGATGGTAGCATTCCTGTCGCATTAGGTTAATTATCAATTATTCTCCGAGTATAGTAGGAGTTTGTATGAAAGAAAATAGTAATCAAACTATAGAACGCTGGGGAATTCGCTATACCGGTATAGTTCAAGGGGTCGGATTCCGGCCCCTTGTTTCTATGTGGGCACATTCTCTGGGGTTAACTGGTTTTGTTTATAATGATAGCCAAGGTGTTTACGTTGAGGTACAAGGTTGTGTCGGTGATTTACAGCTATTTTTAGATGCTATTCAAGATGACCGACCTAGACTGTGCCGTATTACAAGTCAAACCGTACAACATCTTACTATAAAAAATAATGAAGTTGAGTTTTCTGTGAATCCATCTCCATTAGGGGAAGCAGTTAGCACCTTTATTAGTGCCGATACAGCGCCATGTGCTGATTGTCTTAAAGAACTACAACAGGACAAGCGTAGAAAAGAATATCCTTTTATTAATTGTACAAATTGTGGCCCACGATATACGATTATTAAATCACTTCCCTATGATCGTGAACGAACGACGATGGACGAGTTTCCTATGTGCGAAGCTTGTAAGGCTGAATACGAAGATATAGAGGGGCGCCGTTATCGTGCTGAACCAAACGCTTGTGTTCAATGTGGTCCTCATTATACTTTATATAAACCTAATCGTACGGTTGTGGATACTGTAAATGTATGGAACACTACTCGTGAATTAATCAATGAAGGTAGTATTATCGCTATAAAAGGGATAGGTGGATACCACCTAGTTTGTGATGCTCGAAATGATGCGGCGGTCCAACGCTTGCGTAAGCGTAAGAATCGACCACATAAACCCTTAGCAATTATGGTAGGGTCCCTAGATACAGCAATCGAGCTTGTTCATCTTAGTGATGAAGAACTTGATGTTTTGACGGGAATGGAACGCCCTATCGTATTATTAAAAAGAAATACTGATAGTTTAGTGCGTTTGAGTCCTCATGTAGCTCCGGATAATCATATGCTTGGCGTAATGTTGCCATATACACCGATGCATGAGGTACTATTACCATCAGATGCGGCATGGGTTATGACAAGTGGTAATCGCAGCGGTGATCCAGTTTTATATGATGATGATCAAGCCTTTGAAGAGTTAGAATCGGTTGCCGATTATTTCTTGGTGCACAATCGTCAAATTTATGCACCTCTCGATGACTCTGTTGTGACGGTCATCCATAATAAACCTCGATTGATTCGTCGTAGTCGTGGTTACGTACCAGAACCTATTCATTGTGAACTTTCAGGGCAAAATCCGATACTAGCTATGGGTAGTGATCTGAAAAATGCATTTGCTATGAATAAAGGCTCGGAAGTCCTTGTAGGTCCACATATTGGTGATCTACAAAATGCATCTACTCATGCCACATTGGAGTGGACTATTGACCGATATGAGGAATTGTTTTCTATAAAGCCCGAGAAAATTATTGTAGATAGTCATCCTCAATTTTTCTCGTCCCACTTAGGCGAGCGCATTGGTAAAAGCGCACAGATTCCTGTTATATCCGTTCAACATCATCACGCTCATATTGCATCAGTTATGGCAGAGCACAATCTTGAAGGTCCAGTGCTAGGGATTGCTATGGATGGTACCGGATATGGACCAGATGGAACGATATGGGGTGGTGAATTTCTCCTTTGCAAGGGAGATAAATATCAACGATTAGCTCATATCCATGAAGCGCCATTACCGGGGGGAGAGAAAGCCGTTTCCGAGCCATGGCGCCAAGCCTTATGGTATATTCGAAATTACTATGGTGATGATGTTCCACCTATCTACCAAGATTGGATGAAAGAATTGCCTAAAGGTTGGGACATATTAGATAAAGCATTACAATCCACGATGCCTATGGTTCAAGCAACGAGTTGTGGTCGTTTGTTTGATGCGGTTGGCTCTCTTTTAGGACTTGGTATGGTCCACACCTATGATGCACAAATTGCTATAGCCTTAGAGGCTCTATGTGGTGATGAAAAAGGAATATTGCTTGATTATAACTATGATGGGCGAACTCTTGATTTTACACCTACCGTTCAATCCATTATGGATGGTGTAGTTAATGGTGAATCTAGGGCTCATCTTGCTGCATCCTTCCATAAAACCGTTGCTATCGCATTATGTGAAACCGCAGCGGATTTAATGGAGCGCTATAATGTTAGTGATGCGGCTATTTCTGGCGGTGTATTTCAAAATCGCAAATTAGTAGATCTGATATATCGCGCTTGGCATGTAGGCAATTTGTATATGAATGAAGCTGTTCCTTCCAATGATGGTGGATTAGCATTTGGTCAACTATGGATTGGTAATCAGAAATAGTTATATATTCTTGTAGCTAGTATCACTTAATAATTAATACAATTGTGATACAATGATATTAGAAATATTTATATATTGTGACTTTACTTTCATAAAAGAAATCACATAGAATTTGTTATTAAGTAATATATAAGGAGATAGTATGTGCTTAGCTGTACCAGCACAGTTAGTAGCTGTGAATGATGTTATTGGCACTGTTGAATTAACAGGTGCCACCCGTGACTGCAGCTTACTCCTCGTACCAGAAGCAAAGGTAGGGGACTGGTTGTTAGTCCATGCGGGTTTTGCTGTACAAATTGTTGATGAAGAAGAGGCACAAAAGACATTAGAGGCCTTTAGGGAGCTAGAAGAACTTGAAGAAGCTTACTTTGCAGGAAAAGCAGAACAGTGCTGATGCGTTGTTAAAACGTATCAAAGCCCTTCATAAGCCTGGAGAAACCGTAAGGCTTATGGAGGTTTGTGGTACACATACTGTATCGATTTTCCGTGAAGGTCTTCGTCAATTATTGCCAAGTGGCATTGAACTTGTCAGTGGACCAGGATGTCCTGTATGTGTAACAGATCAAACGTATATGGATAAGGCGTTAGCCTATGCTGAACGGGATGATGTTATTATTGCTACCTTTGGGGATATGTTAAAGGTTCCTGGTAGCTATAGCAGTCTTAGTGAGGCTCAAACAAAGGGCGCCCATATTCATGTCATTTATACCCCTTTAGAGGTGGTAGAACTTAGTAAAAAATATCCAGATAAGAAAATAGTATTTCTGGCTATAGGATTTGAAACGACTATTGCTGTAATTTGTGCAACAGTAAAAGCAGTTCACGCAGCAGGCCTGAAAAACGTTTTCTTCCTTGTATCTCATAAATTAGTGCCCCCTGCATTACGAGCTTTACTGGATAAACAAGAAGGGCATATCGACGGATTTATTTTGCCAGGTCATGTAAGCGTTATTATTGGTGAAGAACCATATCAATTCTTACCTGACGAATATCACATACCGTCTTGTATTGCTGGCTTTGATGGACTTGAAATTTTATCTGCTATAGCAAATATTTTAGAGCAACGTAAAACCGGTAATTTTGTTGTAGGTAATACCTATCATTCTGTAGTTATGCAGCAAGGGAATCCGGTAGCGCAAGCGATGATCAAAGAAGTATATGATGTATGTGATGATGCGTGGCGCGGTATCGGTGTTATTCCAAACTCTGGTTTAAGATTAAAGGCTGAATATGCAGCCTATGATGTGGAGCGTGCATTACCTATCCAGCTTGAAAAGCCATCTCTTGATCCGAAGGGCTGCCAATGTGGCCGTGTATTGCAAGGCCTTATTAAGCCGAGTGAATGTCCATTATTTGGTAAAAGTTGTACTGCAGACCACCCTGTTGGTGCTTGCATGGTATCTGTAGAAGGTAGTTGTGCAGCATGGTATAAATACGGTTATTCTAGTGGTGGATCGACGTGGGAGGATTAATATGGAACGAGTTCGCTTAGTCCATGGGAATGGCGGTCGATTTAGTCATGAATTGACCGAGCGTTTTATTTTGAAATACTTTACAAATGATTTATTGGCTCCTTTACATGATGGTGCTCAATTTCCTGTTACAGCAGGACGTATGGCGTTCTCTACAGATTCCTATGTAGTACAACCAACGTTTTTCCCTGGCGGTAATATTGGTAAATTAGCTGTCTGTGGTACTGTGAATGATTTAGCTATGAATGGTGCTATTCCACAATATTTAAGTTGTGGCCTCATCTTAGAAGAAGGATTGGCTTTTGATGAGTTAGATGAAATTCTTCATACCATGTCCGACATGGCTAAAGCTGCGAATGTACAAATTGTTACAGGCGACACTAAGGTTGTTAAAAAGGGTGAGGTAGATAAAATCTACATAAATACTGCAGGAATTGGTATGATTCCAGAAGGTATTGATATTGGCCCACATCGTGTAAAGCCTGGTATGGATATTATCTTGTCTGGTGCTATTGGCGATCATTCTATTGCCGTAATGGGACAACGATTTGGATTAGATTTATCTGATTCTTTACGAACTGACTGCGCCCCTTTAAATAATATGGTTCATGCTGTACTTGATAAAGTGGGACCTCAAGTGGCTCTATTGCGAGATCCTACACGAGGTGGCTTAGGGACTGTTTTAAAAGAAATTGCAGATCAAAGCCAAGTGGGTATTAAGGTAGAAGAAGCGGCTATACCAATTCACGCCGAAGTACAATCTGTTTGTGATATTTTGGGATATGATCCGTTATATTTAGCCAATGAAGGTAAGGTTGTACTCGTAGTAGATCCATCCGTTACAGATGAAGTTCTATCTATTCTTCACAGATTTGAAGAAGGTAAAGAATCTGTATTAATTGGCAAAACATTAGATAAGAATATTGGTAAGGTTGGTTTGCAAACGGCTATTGGTGGTGTTCGCTTAATCGATTTGTTAGGTGAAGATCAAGTTCCTCGTATCTGCTAATTATATAATTGAGTTTCTTTAAGTCGTAAAGATATGTAAAGATATGAACTGTTTTATGCCTATAGAGTATGAGTTAGACTTGATATTGACACTAATTCTTTATGATGGTAGCATTAAATTAAGTTGTGTAAAATTCATTGGTTGTTCATCGGACTTTTATACAATGCTAGTATCTTTATGTGTAAGTTCTTATACTTTCACTAGAATCTATGTATAGAATTTGTTAAAATATAAGTATCTATAGGAGGCTTATTATGAAAAAGAAGATTATTACAGCTGTTCTAGGGATTTGTTTAACTACAACTGCATTTGGCGGTATCTTGACTACTCAAGCTGGCGGCCTTAGCAGTATTCTTGGCGGTGCAGCTAAAATTGGTGGTATCGGTATTGTTATCAACAAATTCGGTCCACAAATTGACTCTTTCTTGAATAAATTATTGAAACAAAATAACTTAAGCACAGAATATACAACTAAAGTTGTACCTATCATTAGTATTGGTACAAAAGGTTATATCGGTGCTGCTCAAGTTACTGGTCCTGCATCTAGCATTGAACAAGTTAAAGCCGTTGCTCAAGTAGAAGGTAGCTTTAACGGCATGGTTCGTGTTAAAGGTTTAGTACCTGTTGATAGCACAAACCCAGTTGGTGCATCTCGTGTTCAAGGCGTAGGTGTATCTGCGATTATCGATTTGAAAATTTAATGGCCACTGAGCATATAAAATAGTAGACTCAGGGAATAAGCACGGTCTTAGGCCCGTGCTTATTCTGTTGTATAACAGTTATACATTAGATACGTTGTGGAGGAATTTATGAAGAAGCAAGTACTTACACTTTTAATGGCATCCTTGATTTCAGGCACTGCATTTGCTGCTCCTGGCACAGTTACAGAGAAAACAAATGTTTTGGAAACTACTGTATATGGCGCAGTACAAGATGGTGCTGTAGTGGACCGCATTAATCAACTTGACGAAACCGTGTATGGTACTGGTTTCAATGGCAATTCTGCGACATTGAGCAAACGTGTCGATTCCCTCTATAACTCCGTAGAAGGTAGTGGCACAAACATTTCTTTGCGCGAAGAAATGGACGCACTTGAATATACATATCAAAATAGCATTAACGCAGGTTCTCTTGTAGATCGCGTAGAAAAGATGGAACGTAGCGTTAATGGTCGTATTGGTAGTGGCTCTTTACAAAAACGTATCATTTCTTTGAAAACAAAAGTATATGGTAGCAATGTAACGCTTACTAACCAAGTTGGTACATTAGCTGGCAACCAAGTCTTCAAAGTTACCTTGAATGACGCTGTTTCTTCTAAAACTAGTCACGAAGGCGACACTGTTGCTTTCACAGTAGCTGAAAATGTAATGGATGGCAATGTGTTATTGGTACCTGCAGGTACAGTAGGATCTGGTACAATTACATCCTTGAAAAAGGCTCGTTCCTTTGGTCGTAATGGTGTATTAGACATCACATTTGACACAATCCCTGCTATTGATGGTACTGAATTTACTGCAGTACAAGGTAAAGAAGCTAAGGATAAAACTCGCAGTGAAGTTAAAGCAGCTGGTGCATCCGTAGCTGGTGCTGTTTTACTTGGACCAGTAGGCTTAGTAGGTGGTGCCTTTGTTAAGGGTAAAAATATTGAATACCCTGCTGGTGCAACTATTTATGTACAACCTCAAGATTCTGTTACCATTCAAGGTCTTGTAATTGGTGGTGATGGTTTGGCTCACAGTGATGATGAATTGGCTGAAGCAGTAACTGTACCTAATACGTCCGATGAATCTGAAGAGACTGTAGACACTAATGAAGCAGCTGTTGATGAAAATGAAACAACAACAGAGGAACCAGCAGCAGTAGAAGAACAAGAAGAACCGGTAGAAAATGTTTCTCAACCTATCGTAGTTGTAAAGCGTAATCAATAATTAACAAATTCTTAAAGCAAGAGGAGTTCTAGTAACCATGAGGAAACGTAAAGTACAATGGCTGGCAGCGGCTTGTGTGTTTTGTTTAGCACAACCAGTATGGGCCGCTACGGAGTCAACCACGGTATATCAAGATCAATTGGATAGCGTTGATCAATCCTATCTTGGAGAAATCTCCAAAGCATCTACACCTGAAAATAGTAATATCCGTGTTGTACGTCGTGGTGAAAAGGCAAAGTCTGATCAACCTACAGAACAATTGCCGACTCGTATTGATGCAGATAAAATGTCCTATACTGGGTCCACTGGTGATGTATATGCACAAGGTGATGTAGTAGTGACTCAAGGTAATCAAACCTTGATGGCACCACGTATAGAAGGTAATACAAAAACTACAGAATACCGTACTGTTGGTGGGTATCACTTTTTGGAAAATGGCGGTAAAACAAAGGATATTACAGGTCAAAATATGACATATCGGACTAGTGACCGTCATTTTACAGCTGACCAAGCGTTTGGTTGGAATGATCCTTACTATGTGAAGGGGCAAAATGCTACATTTGATGGTGAAACTGGTCATATGGATAAAGGCATGGTTACCACAAAACATGCGATGGCCTTTAAACATACACCTGATTATCGTGTAGAAGGTCAAGATATCAAGGTGTATCCTGGCGATAAAGTCATTATTAAAAAACCGTCTTTCTACATTAAAAACTTTAAGGTTTTATCTTTACCTTCTTATACAGCGTCCTTGCGCCATGATAAAGAAGGAAAATTCAGTATATTCTCATTAGTTCCAAAGCCTACATATAGTAGTGATGATGGACTTGGCTTGCATGGTAGTACTGATTATCCAATTGGTAAGCATGGTGAAGCTTATATCGATTATCGCTGGTATTCAAAATCAGGCTTTAAACCAAAAGTTGGTTATAGACACTACTTGCCTTGGGCTACTGCGTCAATTGGGTACAGTAAAGAATCTAATGAGTATAACGATGAAACAGTATGGGTTGAAAAGATTGGTGAGGTCCGTTTAGATACTCATACGTATCATGTGGGTAAATCACCAGTAACTGTACGCGGTGGCGTTAATGCTGGTTATTGGAAAGAAGGTTCTGTAAAAGGTTCTCATAAGGAATACTATACAGAAATATCTCATGATCCAATTAAGCTTGGTAAAAATGCCGATTTACGCTTCTTGGGCGGTTATCAACGCGACTACTATGGTTACGATGGTACGATTCGTAGCATGCCTTACTGGGGCGCTAGATTCCGCTCTAAAGTAGGAAATCGTGCTAATGTATGGGTTAGCTATAATCAACGTAATATTTCTTATAATAACTCTCCATATCGATTTGATACTACAGAACTTCCGAAAGAACTTATCTATGGTGGCAGCTATCAATTAACTCGTTTAGATGATGTTTCTGTAAGCGTAAAAACAAATATGATGAGTGGTGATATTGATTCTGTATACTATACATGGCATCGTGACTTGCATTCCTTTGATATGTATTTGACTTATAAGGATGCTCATAGAAGTAATAATGATCAATGGAAAATCAAGTTTGTTGGCAAAGACTTTTAAGTAGGAGATAATTATGCAACGTATTAGAAAAGCCGTTATTCCAGCAGCTGGCTTTGGTACACGCTTCTTACCAGCTACTAAAGCACAACCAAAGGAAATGCTTCCTATTGTGGATACACCAGCTATCCAATATATTGTAAAAGAAGCATTAGATTCTGGTATTGAAGAAATCCTAATCATTACAGGTCGTAATAAACGCGCTATTGAAGATCATTTTGATAGTAGTGTGGAACTAGAATTACTTTTACAAAGCCAAGGTAAAAATAAACAATTGGCTATGATTAAGGATTTAGCAGATATTAAAGTTCACTTTATTCGTCAAAAAGCTCCTCGTGGACTTGGCGATGCTGTGCTATGTGCAAAAGCTTTTATTGGTGATGAACCATTTGCTGTATTGCTCGGTGATGATATTGTATATAATCCTGAAAATCCATGCCTTAAGCAGTTAATTGAGTGTTACAATGAACATCCTGGCATTATCTTAGGAGCTCAATTTGTACCAGAGGATAAAGTTAGCTCTTATGGCATAGTATCTGGTGAAGCATTAGCCGATAATTTATATCGTGTTCATAATTTGGTAGAAAAACCAAAAAAAGAAGATGCACCATCCAGACTTGCTGTATTAGGTCGCTATATTTTAACACCAGATATTTTCAATATTTTGGAAAATACAAAACCAGGCGTAGGTAATGAAGTTCAATTAACAGATGCTCTAGCAGCATCTAAAACCGATACGTATGCTTTAGCTTATGAAGGTATTCGTTATGATACAGGCGATAAATTAGGTTATTTGAAAGCTACTGTTGAGTATGCCCTTCGTAATGAAGAGTTAGGCGAAAGTTTCAAAGCTTATTTGAAAGAACTAGATCTTAAATAGTAAGTCTATATATGTATATCAAAAGAACCTGTGGATGTTACCATAGGTTCTTTTAAGTGGTAGCGATATTTTTGTATTATTGTCAACAAAACAAAGGTGATTTTGTTGACTAATAAAATAATGTTGATTATAATCAATTTATTGAATAAATAAAGGACTGTGATTATATGAGATCGCTCTTTACAACATTGTGTAATAATGATTTTGGATTACCAGGGCATAGTGTTATTAAGCATATGCATTATGATGTCTCGGGTAGTGATCAATCTATCTGTGGTATTTTATATCAAGTTGCTAAAACCACTACGGTTGGTATTCTAGATAAATCAGGCTTTTTAATTGTTGATTTACGACCGGTGCCGAAACATTTTCGTATCCGTTCTACAATTCATCAAGAGAAAAACGACCGTACTATATCTTTTTCTAAGGATGATATAATACGATTTGTAAACGATATTAATGATACTAATGATATTCATCGTGAAGCACCCTATGTAGTACCGGGTTGTATGATTCTTGAAAATTTATGGAATTATTGGAACATTAGTAAATCTGCGCAGCAGATGGCTATTTATTTTCATGCACCCGTTATTGCGGATGATCAGGTAACTTTGGTGGAAAATTCTGAAGATGCTCAAGTAGAAGGGTATATCGGTGATACATTAGCTTTTTCGGCTACTTTTTTTGGTGAAAATGAAGATTTAACATCTTTAAAACAAAGATGTATTAGTTAGAGGTAATTATGGAAGCAAGACGTTTAACAAAAATGGCTTTATTAACAGCCTTATTATGTATTTCAGCATATATTTCTTTCCCATTGCCATTTAGTCCGGCCATGGTAACTGCATTGACTTTGGTGGCTACATTAACAGGTCTATTATTGCAACCAAAGGATGCATTTATTGTATTTATCATTTACGTTTTACTTGGTGCTGTAGGTTTACCAGTATTCGTTGGTGGCACAGCAGGTCTTGGCAAATTATTAGGACCAACAGGGGGCTTTATCTTCTCTTGGCCAGTAGCTTATACATTATTAAGCGTATTCAAAGGTTCTAAGAAGAGCTTTTTCTCTTATGCATGGCGTTCTCTTGTAATTACTATTCCTGTAGTATATCTATTTGGTGTAGCAGGCTTTATGATTGTTACAAAAACAGAACTTTGGGCAGCATTGCCAGTGGTTATGTTCCCATTCATTCCTGGGGACATTGTAAAATGTCTCGTTGCTTCTTGGTTAGCAACTAAAATTAAAATTTAGAATGTAATAATGAAAAGAGGCATTCCTTGGGATGCCTCTTTTCTGCATTTTCTTATAGGAGCTAATATGTCAGTATATATTCATGGTGGGCTTAGAACCCCTATAGGCGTATTAAATGGACAATATAGAATTATGAGACCTGAAATGTTAGGAGCTCAACTCATTGATGAATTAATCAAGCGTTATGATATTTCACAAGTGGATGGAATCTTTTGTGGTAATGCAGTTGGTACAGGTGGGAATATTGGTCGTCTTATGGGGCTCATGACTAATTTACCAAATTCTGTTCCTGCGATTACCGTAGATATGCAATGTGCATCAGCATTGATGAGTATTGAGATGGCCTATACACATATTGCATCAGGTATTATGGATTCAGCTATTGCTGGTGGTATTGAAAGTTCTTCATTACAACCGGATAGAAGGTATGCGGCTGGTGATGATCGTGAAGGCCTATATAAGGTTGCTCAGTTTAGCCCTCAAGATTGTTCTCCGCTAGCTATGTTAGAAGGGGCAGAGAGGACGATTCAAAAACATAATATAGTAAAGGAAAATTTATATCCCTACATTATTGGTAGTCATAAACGCGCTTCTGAAGCTTTAAATAATCCGCATTTGCAATCTTATATTATGCCTATTACCATCGATGGCAAAGCATGTGTAGATGAATGTATTCGGCCTAAGATGAATGAGAAACTACTATCACGGATGAAACCTTTATTAGGACCTAATTCCATTACAAATGCAGGTAATGCTTGTTTAACTCATGATGGCGCGGCTTTTGTATGCGTATCTAATAAAAAAGGGCCCTTTAGAATTCATGGTGTTATGCCTTGGGCGGGAAATCCTCAGTTTAGTCCAGAAGGAGCTTTAGAAAGCACAGAAGTGATTTTAAAACGCACTGGTCTAACGATGGATGATATTGATGTAGTAGAGTGGAACGAAGCCTTTGCTATCATTGATGTGCTCTTCAATAAAGCCTATCCTAAGCATTTAGAGAAATATAATAAATTAGGTGGTGCTTTAGCGTATGGACATCCTTATGGCTGTTCTGGTGCTATATTAGTTCTTCATTGTATGGCTGCTTTAGAATCTTGTAATGGTCGCTATGGTTTGTGTGCTATTGCCGGTGCAGGCGGTACAGGAACTGCTTTGATTATGGAACGAATGTAAAATGACAATTATTGAACGGTTACGACAATATAAAGAATTAGAGCCTCATAAGATTGCTCTCATTATAGATGATACAAAGTATACATATAGTGAACTATATGATGCCATTCTATCAATCGATATTGATGATAGTAGTCATATAGTAAATCTCACTGAATCTAAAGAATCAGTAAAAAATAAAGTTCTTTTAATTCAGAGTCAATCCTTTCTAGAACAACTTGTACAATGGTTAGGTGCATTGTATAGATGTTACATTCCTATGGTATGTCATAATGAGATGGATATAGACTATGTAGAGGAATTAGGACTCGTTATAGCATCTGAAGGGGTCCCACCACTAGCTGATTTTGGTGTGCTTACATCAGGTACTACGGGGCGTCCAAAACCGTTGTGGAGAAAAGAGGAATCGTGGCGAGAGTTTTTTGATATTCAAAATAATATCTTTCATATCAACGATAATACAAAAATCTTTTTGCAAGGCAGTTTTAGTTTTACTGGTGTTAGTAATATGGTTATCGCTGTTTTATGGGCAGGAGGAACCATTGTTACTACTAGTTTTTTGCGTCCTAATCGTTGGATTGAGCTGCTAGAACGATATGAAGTAGATCATGTTTATGCTCTTCCTACAAAACTTAGATTACTTGTAAGACAGTGTAAAGGTAAACTATTTTCTATTAATTATATTATTGCTGGATCTCAAGTGCTTGATCGTCATCTGATGGAACAGTTACAGTCGATATGCCCTAATATGGAATTTATATTGTATTATGGAGCCACAGAGCTTAACTATATTACATATTGCACAGGCCGAGAGTGGCTTGAACGTGAAGGTACGGTAGGAAGACCATTTCCGTCTGTTCAAATTGAAGAGGATAAAGGCATTATTTATGTGACTACAAAATATCATATTGAAGGTATATCCGATAAATATACCGTTAATGATTGTGGTTATATAGATGCAGAGGGGTATCTTATGTTTACTGGGCGCCAAGGCGATGTGGTAAACAAGGGAGGCTATAAAATATCCATTCCCTCCATGGAAGCCTATTTGCAATCTATAGATGGTGTCTCAGAAGTAGCTATTATCGATATCATAGATGATGTAAAAGGGGAAGATTTTGTGGCGTATATGGTGTTAGAGGATAATGTTCTCGTAGCTGATGTTATGGAAATAATTCGGCATCATAGACCTTCCATAGAATGGCCAAAATCGATTTACTCTATTCCTATGTTACCTCTTACGGAATGCTCAAAAGTTGATAAACGAAAGCTAAAAGAGTGGTATAATAAAGGGTAATCGTTTTTACTATTATAAGGAGGCATCATGCAGATTAATAAAGCGGCGCTAGAGATTTTCGATTTTACATCCTCTTTAGCCGTATACTCTGAACATGAATTAAAGGTTGGCGATCAAGCCATTCATGATTATATTGCTAATCATGTAGTTAAGGCATTCAAAGATCCCGGTGCTAGAACAGGTACCTTGCATGATGCAAGTCCATTTGGTAAACAACTAGTTGATTATAAAAATGGAGACCTCAAGTTTATAGATTTATCTAAGAATTTAGGTGAAAGCTTGTTTACCTATATGAAGCAAGCGACGGACTCCGTTGTTATCGATACGATTATTTGTGAAGCTGTTACGGATGCATCTTATATTTGTATTCTTTTGTGCCAAGCTCATGATGCTTTTACCCATCAACTATTTAGTGAAGACGATGGCAGCTTAGCCACAGAACTTGTTTCTCATAAGGCTGTGTTACCTATGCCTTCACAAAAGTTACGCGCCTTTGCATCTATTAATTTGCATGATTTTAGCGTTCGAATTTTTGAACCTAAAGGTGAATTTGATGGTGAAGTATCCTATATCTTAGCAGATAAGGTATTGCAATTAGGCACTAACCAATCTTCTAGAGATACGGTGAAAAAGGTAAAAGCTATCGTAGACAAGGTGGCTCAAGCTCATGAGTCGGATGGGGTCGTTGAATTGACGACTGCAAAGTCTATGATTGCTAAAAATGCAGAAGTATCTGACACAGTAGATCCTGTTCGCATTGTAGAAGAGGTATTTAAAGCAAATCCTATTCAACAAGAGGCGGCTAAGAAAGAATTAGCCGATGCGGATATGATGAGGCCTCTACCTGTAAACCGTGAGTTTGCTACGAAGGTTGGAGAACATCACAAGATTAAAACCGATACAGGCATTGAAATTTCTTTTCCTGTAGAGTATATGAAAAATCGCAAGTTCATTGAGATAAAAACAAATGATGATGGAACCTTGCGCATTGAATTAAAAAATATTAATAAAATCGTAAATAAATAGTAATGAAAAAATATATTTATAGATAGAAATATATTATGGTACGATTAAATTTATTTGTTATGCTAGTATATGGAGGTTATAGTGGGTAAAGAGAAACATAAAAAAACAAATGCATTACGTATTTTAGATACTCATAAGATACCTTATAGTATTAGCGAATATGAATGGTCTGAAGAGCGTGCTGCAGGCCTTCATGTAGTAGAAGCCTTAGGACTCGATGAAAAACAAGTCTTTAAAACACTTGTTGGTAAGGGCGATAAAACAGGGTTTGTAGTATTCTGTATTCCAGTGGCTGAAGAGTTAGATATGAAACAAGCGGCTCGTGTCAGTCATAATAAGTCTGTAGAACTGGTTCATGTTAAGGACTTACTAGGTATTACAGGATATTTACGGGGCGGATGTTCTCCAGTGGGGATGAAAAAATCATTTCCTACCTATTTTGATGCTACAATGGAGCCTCAAGAGTTTGTATATGTAAGCGCTGGTCTACGAGGGATGCAGATGAAGGTAAATCCAAAGGATTTGGCCTCTGTTGTAAATGCTGAATTTGTAGCACTTACCATGGATCATTAAGAGGTACGTATGGCAAAGAAGTTTTATGCAGTTCGGCAAGGACGTGTGCCAGGAGTTTATACTACATGGGCAGATTGTGAGAAACAGGTAAAGGGTTTTGGTGGTGCTATCTACAAATCTTTCCCTACAGAAGCAGAAGCACGTGCCTTTGTAGATGATTCAGGATTATCTTTGAGTGATTTTATGAGTGCTAAACGGAGCGAATCTAAATCGTCACAAGAGGTTAAGTCTAAATCTATGAATTCTAGACCTACAGGCTTTAGTTCTAAAGTTCAAAATAAGGTATCTCCAAATGTGGTGAAACCAGATTTTACTAGGGCCAACCATGTTATTGCTTATATTGATGGTAGTTATAATAAAGGTACCAATACAGTTGGCGCTGGTGGCATTATTTTCTTGAATGGGTCTAAGGAGACTTTTTCATTTCCTTCTAATGATGAACGATATACATCATTTTGGAATGTAGCTGGTGAGCTACTAGCTGCTATGTATGTTATGAAATATGCCGTTGACCATGGTATTCCAGAATGTTCCCTATATTATGATTATATGGGGATTGAAATGTGGGCTACCAAACGATGGAAACGCAATAATGCACTCACTCAACATTATGCTGCTTTTTATGACTCAATAAAAGACCGTGTGCGCGTACACTTTCACAAGGTAGCTGCACATACGGGCGATACATATAATGAAATGGCTGATGTACTAGCCAAACAAGGCGCGGGAATTTAACTTTCTCAGAAAGGAGGGTGCTATGAATATATGTGTTACAGGAGGGGCCGGTTTTATTGGTTCCCATCTCGTTGATCGATTAATTGAATTGGGGCACAATGTGCTCGTTATAGATAATCTATCTACAGGTATGCGTTCTTTTGTACATGATTCTGCTCAATTTATTGAGATGGATGTACGAGATCCAAAATTATTATCTGTCTTTGAAGAGTTTAAGCCCTCTATTGTATTTCATGAGGCTGCTCAAACTATGGTTCAATCCTCTATGGAGAATCCAAGTTATGACTGTGATGTTAATTTGTTAGGGCTTATTAATGTACTTGATGCCTGTCGTAAGGTGAAAGTTGAACAATTTTTAATGCCTTCTTCGGCTGCTGTGTATGGGGACTTAGCAGTATTGCCATTGACAGAAGAACTAAGTGGTATGCCATCATCCTTCTATGGTTTGACTAAGCTTACTGCAGAAGGGTATTTACGTATTTATCGTGAAGCTTTCGGGTTAAATACAGTATGCTTTAGATATGCCAATGTATATGGTCCACGTCAAGGTGATGGTGGCGAAGGTGGCGTTATTAGTATTTTCAATCGTTTAATCGTTGAAGGTAAGCCTTTAACCGTATATGGTGATGGGGAACAAACAAGAGACTTCATTTATGTAGAAGATGTGGTAGAAGCTAATATTAAGGCTATGGGCAATACTAGCTGTACAGGTATTTATAACGTGTCTACCAATACGGGAACATCTGTTAATGAGTTGATTACGCGATTTAGATCTATTAGTGGTGCTGATTTTATGGTTCATTATGAAGACGAACGCATAGGGGATATCAAACATTCACGTTTAAGTAATGCAAAGGCAGAACGTGATTTTGGATTTGTAGCTTCCACAACATTAGATGAGGGCTTACAAAAAACATTAGAATATTTTAAAGCTCATCATAAGTAAGGTATATAAGGTTTGGGGACATGAGTGATACACAATTCTGGGTTACTGTAGGGGTATGGAATCTAATTGTATTTAGCATGTATGGATATGATAAGCTATGTGCTATTAAGGGGTATAATCGGATTTCAGAGTTCACATTATTATTTTTAGCATTTGCCTTTGGTGGCCTTGGGGCCTTATTGGGCATGGTTATTTGGCGTCATAAGACTTTAAAACTTAAGTTTAAACTAGCTATCCCTATTGCATTGTTATGGTCTGTTTATGCAGTGGGGTTTGGTTATGGTTTGTGGGTGAATTGATTGCATAAACTAATATTTTATTCATTGTTTTATGGTATAATGAGTAGAATATTGTACATAAAATGTCAATGAAGGAGATATTTGATGTTACGATTACAATCGGGGTTCGAGTTAGATTACGCTAACATATATAATGAAAGTTGCATACAAGAACGAGACGTAAAAAACTTTGAGCGTGCTATACAAAATGTTTGGCGCCATACCAATATTTTACGCTCTACAGGCTTTGAAGAAGGCCATGTTTCCAAGGACGGCTTGCCTGAACCGGTATTGTTTTACCAACTTCCTTATATTTCTGAAGATGGTATTAATACACCTACAATGTTAAAACGTCTTTATGAATTGAGGGACTATGCTCGCCATAATATTGATACAGTTGTATCTGTAGGTATTGGTGGTTCTTATTTAGGTAGTAAGGTTATTTTTGATGTTCAATGTGGTGCATTTTGGAATAATCTTAGTACGGAAGAACGCAACGGATATCCACGGATGTATTTTGCTGGATTTAACGTAGATGGTGATTATTTATCAGGCCTTATTCGTACCTTAGAGTACCAAGCTCAGAAAAAGGGGCCTGACTATAAGGTGATGCTCGTTATCACCTCTAAGTCTGGCTCTACTATCGAACCAATGGCTAATTTCATGATTTTGGAAAAAGCATTGCAAGATCGGAATATAAATTATGAAGTAGTAGCTGTTACCGATACGTCTGATGATGAACATCCTACAGTTCTACGTTCTATGGCACTAGAAAATCATTGGAAAACCTATAGTATTCCCTATGGTGTAGGTGGCCGTTTCTCTGTATTTACAGAGGTTGGCTTTGTTACAGCTGCTCTTGTAGGCTTTGATATTGAAGGTTTCTTGGCTGGTGCTGCTTCAATGGATGCTGCTTGCCAAGAAGAGGATATTTTTAAAAACCCAGCTTTATTAAGTGCATTGCTAAAATATATTGCGTCCGAACGTTATGGTCGTATTATTGAGGTATTTATGCCTTATGGGGAAGCCCTTCATTCCTTATCTGATTGGTATGTACAACTACTGTCCGAATCTTTAGGTAAGATGAGTAATACATGCTTACCTTATGGGCGTACACCAGTTGCGGCAGTAGGAACTATGGATATGCATGCTCAAGTACAGGAGCATCAAGAAGGTCGCCTTAATAAGGTCGTTCAATTTATTAAGGTTAAAGAGTGGCAACATAATCTTGTAGTGCCTAATACACATAGTCAATATGAACGATTGCAAGCACTTGGTAATGTAGGCATTTGTGATATTCTTAATATTGCATTAGATGCTAATAGAGAGGCTTTATCTAGTGACAATCGCTTTAATATGACTATAACTGTACCAACATTAAATGCATTCCATTTAGGGGAAATCATGTTTATGCATTGTTGGGCTGTTTACTTTGAATCTATTTTTGCAGGCGTAGACGCTTTTGATCAACCAGGTGTTGAAGTTTATAAACGTCTCATCGGTCCAAAATTGGCTCATGTAAAGGATGGAGAGAATTCATAAGGGGGAACTATGAATATTTTAGTAACAGGTGGGGCTGGTTATATTGGGAGTCACACAGTACGTGCCTTACAACAATCGGGTTATACACCTATTATTGTAGATAATTTATCGCGTGGTCATGTAGAATCAATTCCTGAAGGGGTACAGTTCTACAATATGGATATAGCAGATCCAAAATTAGTAGATATTATGAAAGAACATAATATCATTGGTGTTATGCATTTTGCAGCTCATTCACAGGTCGGTGAATCTATGGTAAATCCAGCTATTTATTATGAAAATAATGTAGTTGGCTCTTATCATCTTATTGAGTCTGCACGCAATGCTGGTGTAAAACATTTTGTGTTTTCTAGTACGGCTGCTGTTTATGGGGAACCAGAGGTAGTGCCAATTCGTGAAGATGCGCCATTGCATCCAACTAATGTATATGGTCGTACTAAACTGATGATTGAAGAAATGTTATCTGACTATAGTTCTATTTATGGTTCTACGTATGTTGCATTGCGTTACTTCAATGCGGCTGGTGCAGATCCGTCTGGTATGATTGGAGAAGATCATCACCCAGAAACACATTTGATCCCACTTGTGCTAGATGCAGCACGTGGTAAAAGAGAGCACATAACTGTTTTTGGTACTGATTATAATACAGCTGATGGTACATGTGTACGCGATTATATTCATGTTAATGATTTGGCTACAGCCCATGTGTTAGCAATGGATTATTTGCGTAATGGTGGTGAATCTCAAGTGTTTAATCTTGGCAGTGGTAATGGCTTTTCTGTTAAAGAAATTATAGAAACTGCGAAAGAAGTTACTGGTATCGATATTCCTGTTCGATATGGTGATCGTCGTGCTGGTGACCCAGGTACATTGATTGCGTCCTCTGAAAAAATTAAAGAATTACTTGGTTGGGATCCTAAATTCAGTAATGTAGCTGATGTTATCAAAGATGCTTGGAAATGGCATACATCTCATCCTGATGGTTATAACAGTAAATAAATTAAGAACAAATTCTTTTGATTTGTCAATATAATGAATGACTCTATTAGTCACCTCGGTGACTGGTAGAGTCATTTTTTTGTAGGAATTTAAAAGGACCTCCTAGAATATGTCAGCAGGAGGTGGAATATGAACTTACAAGAGTATTTACAACGCATTAAATTATGGATTGATAAACAGTATTTTATTATTCGTCACTATAAAATTATTATTTCTGTTTTTCTTGTAATTATAGTTGGCGTATTAATCGTTGGTGTTTTATATCCTCACGAAGAAGAACGTGTTCATGTACAACCTGAGTATGTTAATAGTGGAGAAAATAATCAGACACGATTAAGATCAAAAGAATTATCAGAAGAAATATCACATAATAGACAGAAACATCATAACAGTGATGCTATAGAAACGAGAAAAGATGACAATCTAAAAACTAAAAGTGAGGGCCGTTTGTTATATGATGTGAGTAGCGTAGAACGTGGGCATCCTTGGAAAGAGGTTTTTAAAGATTTACCAGATAATGATGTACATGTTAGATATGAAGATACTAAGGATGTAGATGAAGTGGCTGATAGCATTAATGATATGAAAGGGTTTAATAATAGTAAGTACTCAGGCAGGGATACATATAAAGGACGGACTAATAGGTATAAAAAAAGGACAACACAGCATAAGAATAAACACATAGGGGGTAACACCATTAGTGATAGTAGCGATGATTTAACTAATAATCAGATTAATTCGAAGTCTCATAGTAGGTTAAATTCTTCGACCGTGGAACAGCCTGTTGAACTTGTTGGTATTGTTGAAGGCAATGAGATTATTGCTATTCTACGAAAAGGTACAGAGGAACAAATGGTTACTGTTGGGACGGTTTGGCATGGCATTACTGTCTCTAACATAAGTGCAAGTGGTATAGAAATCGTTGAAGGAGGTTCATCACGGTGGTTAAGAATCAATTAGGTAAGGATTGCTTACGTAGTAGAGTGACCATAGTAAGAGAAAAATTATTCAAAGCTAACATATTACTAAAAATAATTATAATAGTGGTTCTGTTTTTATATGTATCATTAGTGGAATCTTCTGTAGTATTAGCAAATAACACAGGGCCAGCAGTAACTAGTAATGAACCAATTACGATATCCGTTCGTAATGCTTCTCTAAAAGAAACAGTATTAGGGATTTGTCGGAGTTATCGTATATCTGTTATGGGTGTAGAATCTTTAACAGGTAACATTACGGCTACTGTGCAAGGTGAAACACCAGAGGATCTTATAAAAGAATTAGGAAGGCTATATCATTTTTCCGTTTCAAAACAATATAATACGATTCTTATTGAGCCAGATGACAAAGCGCTTGAAAATAGAGAATTATATGTTATAACACCGGAGCATTTGCCAGCAGAGTCTTTAAAAAATATAATGGGCACAGTTGTGAAACATGATAAAATGGCGGTACTTTCAGAACAAAACGAAGTGATTATGCATTTGACCAGTGGAGAGAAACGGCGTGTAGAAACACTGGTTAAAGCTATAGATAAGGAGCCTAAGCAAGTACAATTAGAAGCGACGGTCATTGCTATGGAACAATCCTATGCAAAGGAGCAAGGTCTTCGGTGGTCGTGGCTTAGCTTGACAGGACATGGTGAAGATAAAACTAATTCTTATGGTGCCGTAACCTTTGGTAAAACACCCGGTGGTGAAGCATATAAATTTTTTGTGAAACCTGAGTTGAGTCTTATGGAAAGTTCCGGTAAAGCCGCGCTAATTGCTAAGCCATCTATTATGGCCTTAAATGGTGAAACAGCACATATCTTGATCGGTGAACGTATCCCTGTTATAGAAGAGTCCGAAGTGAATGGCGAACGTAAGCGTTCTACACGTTATGAAGAGGTGGGGATTAAGTTAAATTACACGCCTATTATTACTGGAGATGGAGGTGTAGATGCAAAAATTCACGCTGAAGTAAGCACTCCCATTATGGTATCCGAAATGAAAGCTTATAAAATTAGTACGCGGCAAGCACATACACGGGTGCGTTTACAACCTGGAGAGGTACTCGTTATAGGTGGACTTATGGATAATCGTGATCAACATCAAATTCAAAAAGTACCTATTTTAGGAGATATTCCTTTACTAGGTAAATTATTCCGACATAGTAGAAAAACAAAAGATTCTATAGAAATGCTAATATTAGTTCGGGCAATTGTGGTATAATAAGGGGTAATGATTAGGAGGTTGTGAATGGAACGCATTCGAATGATAGGCCTTGGAAAATCATTTGGGGTGCGCCAAGTATTTTCCAATGTGTCCTTTGAGATAAAAGAAGGTGATCGACTAGCTTTGGTAGGACCTAATGGGGCTGGGAAATCCACCTTGTTAAAATGCATATTAGGCTATGAAGAACTAGATGAAGGCAATGTAGTTAAATCTCCTGTAGCCAGTATTGGTTACTTACAACAAGATGTAAATCTAGGAGATGATAGTTTAGCTACAGAAATTGAAAAAGCTTGGGCCGACGTTCATGTACTAGAGGAGCAGCTAAAAGAACTTACCACGCGTTTGGAGATTGAAGAAGCTAGTGAATCGGGTTTACAGAGATTAGATTATTTGCAAAATCGTTTAGAATGGCTAGGCGGCTATGACTATGAGCAAAAGACTAAGCGTATTATTTATGGACTTGGTTTTACTGATGAGGATTTAGATAAGCCAGCCAGTGCTTTTTCTGGTGGTCAAAAGACTCGTATTAATTTAGCTAAAGCCTTGGTACGCCGTCCAGACTTTTTGTTCTTAGACGAACCAACCAACCATTTAGATATGGACATGTTAGAGTGGCTAGAGGGATATTTATCTGCCTATCATGGCGGTATTCTCATCGTCAGCCATGACCGCTATTTCTTGGATCGTATTGTCACTGGTGTTGTAGAACTAGATAACCATAAGGCTACAATCTATCGTGGTAATTATAGCCGCTATATTCAACAACGGGATGAACGTTTGAAAGCAGATATGGTGGCCTATGAGAAACAACAGGAGTACATCAAGAAGACCGAGGCCTATATAGATAAATACCGTGCAGGTATAAAATCTAAAATGGCTCGTGGACGGCAGTCTCAACTTAACCGTTTAGAACGACTTGATGCACCGGTAACCTCACATCATTTACAATTTTCTTTCCCTCCTGCAGCGATGAGTGCTGATAAGGTTCTTGTGTTAGATCATTTATCAGTAGGGTATGGTGAAAGTCCTATCATTGATGATATATCACTTGTAGTTCGACGAGGTGAATCAGTAGCTCTTATTGGTCCTAATGGGGCGGGCAAATCAACACTCGTAAAAACTATTGTAGGTGAATTATTTCCTGAGAATGGTCACGTAGATATCGGTAATCGCGTACAAGTGGGATACTTCTCGCAAGAGCATGAAGAACTACATGATTCTTGGCAGGTAGTAGAAGAGGTTATGAATCACTTTAACTACACTGAAGAGAAGGCCCGTAATGTATTAGGTTCATTCCTATTTAAAGGGGATGATGTATTTAAGCTTGTAGGTGACTTATCTGGTGGTGAGAGAGCGCGTTTAGCATTATTAAAATTATTCCTTCAAGGTGATAATTTCCTTATCTTAGACGAACCGACGAACCATTTAGATATTCCAACGCGCGAAATTGTGGAACAAGCCTTGCAACAATTTGAAGGTACATGTTTTATTATTTCCCATGACAGATATTTCTTAGATCAAGTTTCTACAAAAACTATTGTTTTAGATGATGGAAAAATTACTGAATATCTTGGTAATTACTCGTACTATAAAGAAAAGCTGAAAGAACAAGAAGATTTATTAGCATTAGCTAATGAACAGAACTCAGAGAGTGATAAAGTTGAAAATAAAGTTGTTTCAGTTGTTGAACCAGTACTTTCAACATCAGAACCGACAGAGGAACCTCAGAAGAAACCGAATGCATATATGGTGGAAAAACAATTAGCTGAGGTAGAATCTGAAATTGCTCGTTTAGAAGCAACCATGAAGATGTATGAAGTACAGTTGGCTAATCCTATAGTACAGCAAGATTTAGATGAAATGTCCAAAATTTCCATACAAATTGAATCTACACAAAGGGAGTTAGATACATTGTATGAGAAATGGGAACGATTATCTGAATAACTTATAATAGTATATATTATTATAGAGTTATTTTAATTGACAAAAAATTAAGAACTCTAATAATATAGATATAGATTTAAAGTTTTATGTTTCAAAGGAAGGGTGTAGCATGAATAAATCCATGTTAAAAAAAGCAGCCATTTTTGGTCTTGCTGGTGTAATGGCAGTTGCTGCTGGTTGTGGTAGCAATAAAGATGCAGGTAATGCAAATAGCAATGAAGCTAAAATTGCATTGTTAACAACAACAACTGGTGGTGCAGCAGCATATGGTGAGTCCATTAAAGCTGGTGCAGAATTGGCAGTAAGCGAAATCAACGCTGATGCAAATGCTGTAAAAATCAACTTATTAGTAGAAGATACTAAAGGTGATAAAAACGAAGCAATCAATGCAATGAATAAAGTAATTTCTAAGGATAAAGTTGTAGCAGTTATCGGCCCAATGTTATCTGGTGAAATGATGGCAGCTGGTCCTGTAGCAAACAAAAGCAAAATCGTAGCTCTTGGTACATCTACAACAGCTGAAGGTATTACAGATATCGGCGATTACATTTTCCGTAATGCTGTACCTGAATCCTTGGCAGTAGATACTGCAATTAAAGAAGCACATAAAACTTTAGGCTTCAAAACTGCAGCTATTATGTACTCCAACAACAATGACCAAATGGTATCTGTAAATAATACAGCTCGTAAAGCATTGGAATCTGAAGGCGTACAAATCGTTGATACTGAAACATTTGCAGATAAAGATACTGATTTCTCTGCACAATTAACTAAGATTCAACAAGCAAAACCTGATGTTATCGTAGTTGCTTCTCTTTACCAAGAAGGCGCATTGATCATGAAAAAAATGCGTGAAATGGGTATGAATCAACCTGTAATTGGTTCCAATGGCTTCAACAGCCCTGAATTCATTAAAATTGCAGGTGCTGCAGCTGATGGTGTTATCGTAGGTACACCTTGGTTCCCTAATAAAGACGATCAAAAGGTAAAAGATTTCCGTAAAGCTTACAAAGATAAATACGGTAAAGAACCAGACCAATTCGCAGCTCAAGCTTATGATGCGGTATACCTCTATGAAGCAGCTTTGAAAAAAGCAGGTTCTACTACAGATCGTGAAAAATTCCGCGAAGCTTTGAAAAATATTGCTGACTTCGTTGGTGTAACTGGTCAATTCAAGTTCAACGAAAAACGTGACCCTTCCATGGAAGTTCAAGTTTTACAAATTAAAAACGGTCAATTTGACGCATTAAAAAAATAAAAGTTGAGGTAATATAGTGTTTTTACAACAATTAGTTAACGGGTTAACCCTCGGTAGCTTATATGCTGTACTCGCTATTGGCTTAACACTTGTGTTTGGCGTTTTAAATATCATCAACATGGCACACGGAGGCATCTTTATGATAGGTGCCTTCGTTGGTCTTTTTATGGTAACTGTTTTTGACGTTAACATTTTTGTAGCCCTTATCGTAGCTATGGCTGTCGGTGCTATCCTCGGTTATCTTCTAGAATTTGTGGCGCTTCGTCCACTACGTAAGAAAAAGGTGTCTCACTTGGCACCACTTATCAGTACCATTGGTGTTTCTATTTTCCTTGAAAGTTTGGCATTATTGCTTTGGGGCCCTCAAACAAGATCTTTCCCACCAGATTATATTGGTGGCCTAATCGACTTTGGAGCTTTCAAAATTTCCATGGTACAAATTATTGGCTTAGGCGTTTCTGTTGTGTTAATGTTAATTCTTAATGTAGTTATTAAGAAAACTAAAATTGGTAAGGCTATCCGAGCTGTATCCATGAGTACAGAAACGGCAGCTCTATTGGGTATTAATCCAACCATGATTATATCTGTTACCGTTATGATTGCATCTGCCTTAGGTGCTGCTGCAGGCGTATTGGTAGGTTTGTCCTTTAATGCTATTGAGCCTACAATGGGTGTTATTATTGGCTTTAAAGGCCTTGCAGTACTTATTTTAGGTGGTCTTGGTAATATTACAGGCGCCATGGTTGGCGGCTTCATTTTAGGCGTAGCAGAAATCTTCTCTGTTGCCTATGGCGCATCTACATTCCGTGATGCTGTGGCCTTTGGCCTCATCATCCTATTATTATTCTGGCGCCCACAAGGCTTGTTTGGTTCTAAAGATAAAGGGGGGAGACCATAATGGATTTATTGAACCCGTATTATCTACAGATCGTGATGTTCTTCATCATCAATGCCATCATGGGTATCTCTATTTACTTTACACTTGCAAGTGGTCAGCTTTCTTTAGGGGCTGCTGGCTTTATGAGCGTTGGTGCATACGTAGGCGCTATCCTTTCTTTGAAAGCTGATTTGCCTATCGTTGTAGGCATTATCATTGGTGGTCTAGTTGCCAGTCTTGTAGCCGTTATTATCGGTTTACCAACAACACGTCTTCGCGGTTTATATCTTGCCATTGCTACTCTTGGTTTTGGCGAGGTTGTACGTGTTATTTTCTTGAACTTGGATATTACTAATGGTGCATTAGGCCTTTCTGGTATTCCATCTATTCCTCAAGAATTAACAAACTTAGCCTATGAACTTGATATCGACGGTTTAATGGGCATTGATGCTGTTGCATGGGGCAACTTAATGGCTATTATTATTTTGCTAGCCATTTTAGTATTGATTATTGCCTTCTGTGTACGCATTAATAATAGCCGTGTTGGTCGTGCCTTTGCAGCAATTAAGGCTGATGATCATGCAGCAGAATTAATGGGGATTAACGTTGTATACTACAAGATGATGGCTTTTATCATTGGAGCTTTTATCGCTGGTATTGGCGGTGGTTTGTATGCTCATATTACAAACTTTATCAATCCTACAGACTTTAGCTACCATAAGGTAGTACAAATCTTATTATTCCCTGTATTCGGTGGTTCTAATGTCGTATGGGGCTCCGTATTAGGTTCCTTTATTCTTACATTATTGCCAGAAGTATTGCGCTTCTTATCCGATTATCGGGACATCATCTACGGTGCATTACTCGTTATCTTGATGGCAGTTCGCCCAGATGGTATTTTAACAGAATCTATGGTAGACAAAATTAGTCGTAAATTAGGCTTTAAAAAAGCTCCATATATTCCTGAATCACAAGTATTAACAGAACGTTTTGAAGCGTATAAACGCAAACAACAAGAAGAAAAACAAGGATAGGAGGGAACTGAATGCTATTAGAATTAAATGACGTAAGTAAAAGCTTTGGTGGCGTTGCAGCTCTCACCGGTATATCCTTTGGTGTAAAACAAGGTGAAGTGTTTGGTGTTATTGGTCCAAACGGTGCTGGTAAGACTACACTCTTTAACTTGATTACTGGTGTATTCCCTGTAAGTTCTGGTGAAATCGTATTTGATGGCATGTCTGTTGTAGGCATTAAACCTCATAGAACAGTAGAAATGGGCATAGCCCGTACATTCCAAAATATTCGCCTCTTTGGCAATATGACAGCTTTGGAAACAGTTTTAACAGGTATGCATTGCCGAACAGGTTCTGGCTTCCTTGCTAGTTTCTTAAAAACTAAACGCCAACGCATTGAAGAAGAACGTTGTCGTGGTATTGCTTATGAGTTCTTAAAGCTCGTAGGTCTTGAAGAAGATGCTGAAGAGGTAGCTACATCTTTGCCATATGGTAAACAACGTCGCCTTGAAATTGCACGTGCCTTGGCAACGCATCCTCAATTAATTTTGCTCGATGAGCCAGCAGCAGGTATGAACGATAGTGAAACAGAAGCATTGCGCCAATTAATTGGTAAGATTCGCGATCTTGGTATTACTGTTGTCGTAATTGAACATGCTATGGAATTGATGATGAATATTTGTGACCGTTTGGTAGTATTCAACTTTGGTAAAAAGATTGCTGAAGGTACACCTCAAGAAATTCAAAACAATGAGGCTGTAATTGAAGCTTACTTAGGTAAAGAGGAGGCGTAATATGTTAAAGCTAGAAAACATCGTGGCTGGTTATGGACATATTACAGCCTTAAAAGATATTAGTTTAGAAGTACCTCAAGGCTCTATTGTATCCTTGATTGGTGCCAATGGTGCCGGTAAATCTACAACTATGAAAACCATCATGGGTCTTGTAAAACCAACATCTGGTAAAGTATTATTTGAAGGCCAAGATATTACTGGTCATAAAACACATCAAATTGTACATGGTGGTATTTCCTTGGTTCCTGAAGGTCGTCAAATTCTTCAAGATATGAGCGTTTATGAAAACCTAGAAATGGGTGCTTATATTCGTAACGATAATGAGATTGAAGCAGATATTAAAAAAGTATTTAAACGCTTCCCAATTCTTGACGAACGTAGTTACCAATTAGGTGGTACTCTATCTGGTGGTCAACAGCAAATGTTAGCTATTGGTCGTGCACTTATGGCGCGTCCAAAGCTCTTACTATTGGATGAACCATCAATGGGTCTTGCACCATTAGTAGTAAACGAAATCTTTGAAACTATCAAAGAAATTAGTGCTGAAGGAACTACTGTTCTTTTGGTAGAACAAAATGTACGACAAGCATTGAAAATTGCTGATTACGCGTATGTATTGGAAACAGGTAAAATGGTATTATCTGGTCCAGCTGAAGAAGTACGTCATGATCCTCGCGTTATGGAAGCATATTTAGGCGGTCGTGTTGAATAATTAATACCTTAAGTCGGTAGCACTTATCTAAAATTTTGAATAAGGTGTATATACTAGAAAGCTAGTATATACACCTTATTTTTTTTATTTCATCAATAAATTTGATGAGGCTTTGATGATTTTGTGAAGCGATGGTGAATTGAGTTTATATATATTTAATTTATTTATCGAAAACAAATGAAAAAATCGGGTGAAATGTGAGTGAAATGAGTAAGAAAATACCCATGAATAGATAGTGAAATCCTTATATTTACGGGATTTCTTCTTAAAGATTTGATGAAGTTGGCTCAGAATGGTCTGCGTTTATGGAAGAAAATTTAAAATAATGATAAAATGACTTAACCGATTTTTTAGGATTAATAATCTTAAAAAATAAGTGATGTATTGAGTGGGTTGTATGTAAATCAAAGAGGTAAAGTATGAATAAAAAACAGTATATGATGATTGCAGCATTCTTATGTGCCACAACAACATCTATGGCTGCACCTGCTAATGTAACAACAGAACAGTCTTACAATGCTAAAGCATTACAAACAGAAGGCCATGCACCACTAGAAACGAGTGCATCCGTTGTGAGCTCTGATAAAGAGTATCGCTTGCATCAAGGGGATGAATTGACCATTCAAGTTGTACAACAAGCCGATCTTGGTACACGTAATGGAAACGATATTATGTATACTGTCCGTCCTGATGGATATGTATCATTCCCTATGGTGGGACCAGTAAAAGCGGATGGATTAACCGTCGATGAGTTTACGGCTCAATTACAGCAAGGTCTATCTCGTTACATTATTAATCCAGATATTACTGTGAATGTTACGAAACTTGGTGGTGTTCGTGTGTATGTATTCGGTGAGATTAATAAACCTGGTGCCTATACATTGACTAAGTCTAGTACTGTTATCGATGCTATTGGTGCTGCTGGTAGCTTTAACTGGGATACAGCTAAAAAGAAAATTTATTTGATTCATCAAGATAATCCTGAAAAACCAATTCCTATCAATTTAAATCGTATGTTACAAACTGGAGATATGTCCGAAAACTATATTATGCGTGAAGGGGATGTTCTTTACTTGACTAAAAATAGCCGCATCAACTTTGCTCGTGATATTGCTCCAATCTTGACCGGCGCATACATGGTATCTCGAATCGGCAAAGATTAAGGATAGGGTTTATCTCACATATAAGGGGGCGTTCTTTTGCGTTCATATTTATTACCAGCCATACTGTTTATTGCCGATATTGCGACGATTGTTATTGTTGCATTTATCAGTTTATTTATTAGATTTGATGGTTATATAGAACCTCGATATATTAATCAAATGGTAGACGCATTGCCATTGTTATTGGTTTCATATATGTTGATGTTCTTGGTTATGCACCTATATACGCGCATATGGCGTTATGCAGGGATGAGAGAGGTTCTAGCTGTTTTTGTAGCTACAACTATTGGTACAGCAATCTTTTATTCCTCCATGTTTGCTTTTGGCAAATCTTTACCACGTTCTATCTATTTTATTACATGGTTTTTAACTACCGGTACTGTTGGTATGGGACGTATGTTACTTCATTATGTGGCACTTCATTATAGTAATGGGGACGATGGTGAAAGTGGCCAAGTAAATACACTCATTATAGGTGCTGGTGATGCCGGTGCAACGATAGCTCGTGAAATCGAACGTTATCATAAGCGGTCTCGAAGAATCATCGGTTTTGTTGATGATGATATGTTTAAACATAATCGTCTTATGAATGGCTTTAGAATTTTAGGGAATCGTGAAGATATTCCAATGCTTGTAGCAAGATATAAGGTTGAAGAAATTATCATTGCTATGCCATCTGTAAAGCGCGATGTCATTCGTGAGATTATGGAAATCTGTTCTCCTCTTAAATGTAAGATTAATACATTGCCGGGGATGTACCAGTTACTAGATGACGAAGTCCTTGTATCTCATCTTCATCCTGTTTCTATTGAGGATTTATTAGAGCGTGATGAAATTCATCTCGATACATCTAAGGTGGAACCATATCTTAAGGATAAAGTAGTTCTTGTTACTGGTGCAGGTGGTTCTATTGGTTCTGAAATCTGTCGTCAAGTACTGCGGGTAAAACCTAAAAAACTATTGTTATTGGGACACGGTGAAAATAGTATTTATCTTATTCATCAAGAGTTAAGATCCATTGTACCTGATGGGACTTTGGTTCCCATTATTGCTGATATTCGAGATAAAAATCAGTTAGACCAAATTTTTACTGACTATGAACCAGATGTGGTATTCCATGCAGCAGCTCACAAACATGTACCACTTATGGAAATCCAACCAATTGCAGCGGTGCTAAATAATATTTATGGTACTCGTAATGTGGCAGATGTAGCAGGGGCACATGGTGTGGAACGGTTTGTTATGATTTCCACAGACAAAGCGGTAAATCCAACAAGTGTTATGGGGGCTACGAAGCGAGTGGCAGAAAAAGTTGTACTTGGTATGAATCATAAGTACGATACTAAGTTTATTACCGTTCGCTTTGGTAATGTTCTTGGTAGTCGAGGTTCTGTTATTCCATTATTCCGTAAACAAATTGAAGCTGGCGGACCTGTAACTGTTACGGATCCCGAAATGACTCGTTACTTTATGACTATTCCAGAAGCAAGCCAACTTGTATTACAAGCTGGTGCGATGGGGAATGGTGGTGAAGTGTTCTTATTAGATATGGGTGAACCAGTGAAAATTGTTGATTTAGCGAAGAATATGATTCGTCTTTCTGGATATGAGCCTGATAAAGATATTCGTATTGAATTTACTGGCTTACGTCCAGGTGAAAAGCTATATGAAGAATTATTAACTGCTGAAGAAGGTACTAACACAACTACACATAAGAAGATTTTTGAAGCTGCATTAGAAGATGTAGACCAAGAATGGTTAAGTGGTGAAATCGAGCGCTTTGAAACGTGCAAATCGGATTTGGATGTAATCAATGTATTACAAGATATCGTTCCAACATATCATCCAAATCATAATGTATAACAATTTAATTAAAATCATTTATTTAAAACTGTAATCTACGTGAGAGGGAGATATACAGTACATATTCCTAAAAGGGAGAGACCCTGTTGTTTGTATACTTTCACAGAAAGGGGTATATGGGTGGAACAAATTATTGATTTAAAAGAGGTCGGTAGAGTCCTCGTTAAACGGCGCCGTAAAATTATCAATGTAACGGTTGCTTGTATTGTATTAGGTGGTGCATATAGCCTGTTAGCACCATCTACCTATCAATCTACATCTATGTTGCGCATTAAACAATCTCAAGGTTTAAGTAACTCTGTTTTATCAAGTGCTAATGGCTATTCTGATTCTATGGCACGTCAATTGATGAATACAGATGCAGAAATTTTAAAGAGTCGTAATGTTGTAGAACCTGTTATTTCAGCGATTGAAGATCCTGAAGGCACAGGTAAAGCACCTACATACGAAGAGTTTGTTAAAACGCGTATCGAAACAAAACCATATAAAGAAACTGAATTATTACAAGTTAGTGTCACAGGTAAAAGTCCAGAACAAGCTCAAGAGGCAAATCAATTATTAATTGATACATTCTTAAAGCGCTTAGCAGACATTTCACATGTTGAGCAACGGACGACACGCGAGTTCCTGCAAAAACGCGTAGTAACTGCAAAAGAAGAATTGGAGCAAGCAGAAAAGAAATTGCAACAATTCCAAGTGGATAACAAGGTTTACTCCACCGCAGATCAAATGAAGGGATTAACTGATAAGATTACCCTTATCGATCGTGAGAAAGCTCAAAATCAACTTGATTTAGAAACAGCGCAAGCAGCGTTGGGTAGTATTAATGAGCAATTGGGTTCTGCGGGCAAAAGTATTGCTGACAGTGCTACCGTTCAGGCTTATAAAGGTCAACTAGCCGATTTAGAATCTCGTAGGGCTTCCTATGTTGGCAAATATACTGATGAGCATCCAGCGATGAAAGAACTTAACCAACAAATTGAAGAAGCAAAAAGTGGCTTAAATGCTGAGATTAATGCTATTGCAACCCAACAATCACCATCTAGCAATTCTGCTCAACAAGGTTTGTTGGCCGATAAGTTTAGAAATGAAGCAGCTTTAGCCGTAGCACAAGGCAAAGAGTCTACATTGGCTGAACTTGATAAAGAAAACGAAGAGGCTATGAAAAACTTACCAGAAAAAGAACGTGGTTATATTCAAGCCAAACGTGATGTAGATGTAGCACAAGATATTTACGAAATGCTATCAAAACGCTTAGAAGAAGCTAAGGTAGCAGAAGTAATGGTGCCAAATGAAGTGCAAATCGTAGATGCCCCTACATTGCCAGAAAAAGCTATTGCTCCTCGTAAAGTACTTGTTTTATTAGGCTCTGCAATTTTAGGACTTATTCTTGGTTGCCTTTACACATTGGGTCAGTTCTTCTGTAATCGCAAGGTTCAATCCGTACAAGAAATCAATGAGATTCTTGGTATTGAAAACTTAGGTGTCATTCCAAATCATGAAGAAAAGGAATATGAAGAACCTAGTAATCGTATCGTAGCATTATGGCGCAAAGTGAGAGGTTAATATGATTAGACTAATTTCTAATGAACGTGGTGATACACCGCTTGTAGAGGCATATCGTACATTGCGCAGCAATTTACAATACGTATGCAATCAACATAAAAGTAAGATAATTTGTATTACAGCGGCTACTAGTGGAGAAGGTACCTCTGAGGTAGCGGCCAATACGGCAATAGCTCTATCAAAGAATAATAATAAAGTTCTTTTAGTAGATGGTAATTTACGCAACCCAGTACAGCATGTAGCATTCAATGTACAAAATAAAGGTCTCACCAATGCAGTTATTATGGATGAAGATTTAACGATTCATCGTAATATAGTTCCTCATTTGGATGTGCTTACTGCCGGCGAGATAGTTGAACACCCTTCTGAGGTAGTAGATTCTAGTAAGTTGTCTACAATTTGGGAGTATATTCGCGATGAATACGATGTGGTTATCATTGATACACCACCTGTATTAGATGTTACGGATGCTATTGTATTAGCTGAAAAATCTGATGGCGTTATGCTTGTTGTTAAAAATGAAGTAGCAAGCCCTAAAGATTTAATAGAAGCTAAGAAACGACTAACTCAGGTTGGTATTCCTCTACTAGGATCCATCGTAATTGATGCGTAGTAGTAATTAATATAAATTTGATTTGATAAATCAAGCGTATCCATAAGGTACAGAAAGTCATGAGGTGATGTAT
>OAQX01000064.1_pt1 | contig 37546 bp, 32 predicted proteins | sample 1475521 | NCBI WGS metagenome assembly OAQX01 (sample SAMEA3360657, study PRJEB22359) | human gut metagenome | biome: ENVO:urban biome; feature: ENVO:human-associated habitat; material: ENVO:feces | place: Bangladesh | collected 2011 | reverse complement strand
CAAACATATAATCCTTTAAATTATGCTATAATAAAGAGTAAGGCTCATGATTATGTAGGCTTTTACAATGAAGAAATTCAAAATCGTAAAGCCTTAGGATATCCTCCATTTAGAGAGATGATACATATGGTAGTGCGTCATCAGAATATGGACACCTTGGAGACCATTGCTAATCACATTGTAAGCGATTTAGAGGCTCATAAAGGTAATAGCGATATTCTCATCAATGGACCTTATGAAGCAAGTATTAAAAAGGTACGGGATATGTATCGTTTAGCGATTATGATTCGCGGTACCGATTTATCAAATTTAAAAGAATATATATATAATTCGTGGATCTTCACACAAGAAGGACTTTTGATTGATGTAGATCCAGTTTAGTATAGGAGTATAAATGGCAGTATTAGATGTTGTGAAAGCAGGTCATCCCGTTTTAAAACAAATTGCGGAACCTGTAGAACATGTTAATAAAAAACTTAGAGCCCTTATCGATGATATGGCTGAAACAATGTATGAAACCGAAGGCGTTGGACTGGCTGCACCTCAAGTAGCAGTATCTAAACGAATTATCGTTGTAGATGATCATGCTGGTAGTGGTCTCATTGCCTTAATTAATCCTGAAATTACTCATGCTGAAGGTTCCCAAGTGGGCCCAGAAGGATGTTTGAGTGTACCTGGTTATTTTGGCGATGTAGAAAGATTCGATAAAATCACAGTTAAAGGTATTGACCCTCATAATAAAAAAGTAACAATTAAAGCTGAAGGATTCTTGGCACGTATTTTCCAACATGAAATCGATCATTTAGAAGGTCATTTATTCATAGAAAAAGCGACTAACTTACGATTGATTGCAGATCATCCAGAGGAGAAAGAAATTGTCTAATCAAAAACAATTGCGCGTCGTATTTATGGGGACACCAGACTTTTCCGTCCCTACTTTAGAAGCATTAATTAAGGCTGGGCACTCTATAGTTGGTGTATACTGCCAGCCTGATAAACAAAAAGGTCGCGGTAAACAAGTTCAAATGCCACCCGTAAAAGTGGCAGCTCTGGAACATAATTTACCTGTGTTCCAACCTGTCACATTACGTGATGAACAAGTACAAGCGGAACTTGAAGCGTTACAACCTGATGTGGTAGTGGTTATTGCATACGGTAAAATTTTACCGCCATGGCTTATTCGCTTACCTCAATATGGATGTATTAACGTCCATGCATCTATCTTACCTAAGTATAGAGGGGCTGCACCTATTCATTATGCCATTTTAAATGGGGATACTAAAACAGGTGTCACCATTATGCATATGGATGATGGTCTTGATACTGGTGACATTATTGATATCGTGGAGACCGATATTTTACCTGGTGAAACGACAGGTCAATTATTTGAACGTATGGCTGTACTTGGTGGCGAAACCATTGTTCCCGTATTAACTCGTTGGGTTAATGGGGAAATTGTGGCAACTCCACAAGATGATACAATGGCTACACATACTGCCAAAATTACAAAAGAAATGGGGCAGATCGACTGGTCTAAGCCTGCTAATGAAATTGTAAATCTCATTAGAGGACTTAATCCAGCTCCTGGATGTTATACATATCTCGATGGAAAACGTTTAAAAGTATGGTCTGGAGAAGTGGTTCCCAGTGATACGACTCACTGTTTGATAGATATTCATGGTAAACATGTACCAATTGCTATATCAGCCACAACTGTGCCTGGTACAATCGTATCTAAAATAGCCGGTTTAGGTGTATTTTGTGGTGATGGAAATATAATTCTATTAACAGAAGTCCAACCAGAAAATAAAAAACGTATTTCTGCAATTGATTTTATTAATGGACATCAGATAAAGGAAGGTATCGTTTTTGGACACTCAATATAAGCAGTACGAAACGTATCCGTTATACCTGATATTATCATCAATTACATGTACTTTAATTACAGCAATAATCGGCTTTCTAATGTATGTGTTAGAACCGGGGCTTACACAATTACATCCTATTGCACCCATAATTATTACAGTTGTTTTTTCTGTATGTATTTGTGTCATATGGTTATTGTGCTTATCCTTGATTATTGCTAGTTTCGGTATAATACGGTTACATCCTATTGTTTTAAGACTAGCCAATCAGTTTATATATGGATTATTTCCATTATCCTTATTGATTGGTAAAGTGAGAGGGGTTACTAAGGATCAATTGCGTCAATCTATGATTGATTTGATTAATCATCTCGTGATGCTAGATATGTATACGGTTGATCCAAAACGCATATTGTTATTAACACCGCATTGTTTACAGGAAAGCTCTTGTGTTCATAAGGTTACACATGATGTATATAATTGTAAGCAGTGTGGTAGATGCCAGGTTGGAAGTTTATTACAAGTTGCCAAAGATTATGGCTGTCAATTTATAGTTGTAACAGGTGGTACATTAGCGCGAATGAAGGTAAAAGAAGCAAGGCCTAAGGCTATTGTAGCCATTGCTTGTGAACGTGATTTAGCAAGTGGTATGGCTGATGTATTTCCTATACCTGTCATTGGTGTTTTAAATGAAAGACCTAATGGACCATGTTGCAATACTACAGTGGATCCTGAACGAGTTCGTGCAGCAGTTGAACAATTAATTGGTAGGAAAAACGATGACTGAAGTAAAAAGTTATGAACAACAAAATATTCGATTGCTCGCAGTGAAAGCTTTGAGTGATATTAATCGTAATGGTGCTTATGCGAATATCAAGTTACAGGAGTATTTACAGAAATATCATTTATCCGATTTAGACAGACGATTTTTTACTGAGTTGGTATATGGTGTCATTCGTAGAAAAAATTATCTTGATGCCATTATCATTCACTTTGCAAAACGACCCCTAAAGAAATTATCTTCAATGGTTGTAGAAATTCTTAGACTAGGTATTTACCAAATTATCTATATGGATAAGGTACCTGAAAGTGCAGCTGTCAATGAATCTGTTAAGTTGGCTAAAAAGTTAACTAGAGGTTTATCTGGTTTTGTAAATGCTGTGTTACGTTCCGTTTTGCGTGAAAGTGATAGCATTTCTATTGGTGAGCTTGCTAAATCTGAGGCTGAAGAAATTTCTTTCATTTATAATCAATCATTATGGCTTGTTAATTTATGGATGAATGAAATGGGTAAAGATAAGACTATAGATCTTTGCGCTTGGTTTAATGAACAACCTAGATTGACGGCACGTATCAATACGATAAAAGTATCCATTAAGGATTGCCTAAAAGAACTACAAGATTTAGGTTGGACCGTTGAACAGGATACATATATTCCAGAAGTAGTATATATTAATGCGCATCAAGGCCATTTAGAAAAAGCAAAACCTGTTATCGACGGGCACATTACCTTTATGGATAAAGCATCTATGTTAGTGGCTCATGTAGTAGATCCGCAGCCAGGAGAGCGCATATTAGATTGTTGTGCTGCGCCAGGTGGTAAGTCTATGCATATGGCAAGCCTCATGAATAATACAGGCGCTATTATGAGTTGTGATATATACGAACATAAATTAGATCTCATGAATCACAATGCTCAGCGATTAGGCGTATCCATTGTTTCTACTAAATTACAAGATGGTCGTTATTTACCTGATAATTGGAAGGAACAATTCGATCGTGTCTTAGTTGATGCACCCTGTTCTGGACTGGGCATTTTACAAAAAAAATTAGATATGCGTTGGAGAAAAACAGAATTCTTACTTACTGAATTACCTCCATTACAGCTTGAAATATTAGAAAAAGCCGCTGAAATGGTGAAAGTTAACGGATATTTAGTATATTCCACATGTACGATCAATAGCGGTGAAAACGAGGATGTATTGGAAAAATTCTTAGCAACTCATAAGAACTTTGTTATCGACCCTGTATCCTATGAAGGATTACCACCATCTACCGATGGTATGATTACAACATATCCACCGCGAGATCATATGGATGGATTCTTCATGGCTCGTATGAAGCGCATATCATAATAATAGAAATGGAGTACCATGATAGAATTATTGGGTAAGTCTTTAGAAGAATTACAATCTATCTTTAAGACCCATAATATACAAAAGTTTCGAGCGAAACAGTTAATCGACTATATCTATCATAGATATGTGTTTGATTTTCAAGACATGACACAATTTCCAAAAGAATTGCGTCAATGGTTAAGTGATAACTGTATTATTTCTTTACCTACATTAATTACAGAGTCTGTTTCTCCAGATGGGAAGACTCGTAAAATACTCGTTGAAATGACAGATCAAAGCCGAGTAGAAGCCGTTTTGATGGAACAACATTATGGATATTCTGTATGTGTTTCTTCTCAAGTGGGCTGCGCTATGGGATGTGTATTCTGTGCTTCAACACAAGGCGGTTTATACCGTGATTTGACAGTGGCTGAAATCATAGGTCAAGTTGTTATTTTCGGGGCTCTTACTAAAGAGCAAATTCATTCTGTTGTCGTTATGGGCGCAGGAGAGCCGTTACAAAACTATGATAATGTGTTACAAGCTTTACAACTGTTACATGATCCTGTAATTTGTAATATTAGTTATCGTAAGATGACTATTTCTACCTGTGGATGGGTTCCTAACATCTATAAGCTAGCTGATGAAGGATTGCCTATAACATTAGCACTCTCATTACATGCTACAAATAATGAAGTGCGTCGTAGTATTATGCCTGTTGGGGCTCGTTATGAATTGACGGAAGTCTTAGATGCGGTAAAATATTATTATAATACGACTCAACGTCGTATTACCTTTGAGTATATCCTTATAGATTCTATAAACGCATCTATGGAGGAGGCTCATGCTTTGGGAGAAATCTGTAAGGATTTCCCTAATTGCCATGTTAATTTAATTCCTGTTAATGGCAATGAACATATTGAATTATATAAACCATCTATTACGAATATGAATACATTTAAAGACATCGTTGCTTCCTATGGCGTATCTGTAACGGTACGTAAAGAGATGGGCGATGCGATCCAAGCCGCATGTGGACAGCTAAAAGCAGCTCACGGTCGGAAAAAGGAGAATCATGAATAATTTTGTTGGTTTAAGTAAAATTGGACTTGTGCGTCAGCGCAATGAAGATCGATTTTTTATAGACGGTCCTATTTGTGCTGTCACTGATGGCATGGGTGGCTATAGTGGTGGTGAAATTGCTAGTACCTATGCTGTTGATGAAATAAAAGAATATTTGGCCTCCCTTCAAACGGTTGGTCAACAAGACTTATGTGATGCTATTATTCATGCAAATGAACGTATAGCCAATCGTGTAGCTCATGAAGAACGTCTTGCTGGTATGGGCACTACTGCTGTTGTTACTGCTATTAATGGTAACCAATTATACTGGGCAAGTGTTGGTGATAGTCGTTTGTATGTATATAGAGATGGTCTTTTACGACAAATTACTACAGATCATTCTATGGTACAAGAATTATTAGCTGCTGGAGAGATTACAAAGGATGAAATGCTAAATCATCCTCAAAGAAACTTATTAACCCGTGCAGTCGGTGTTGATGATACTTTAGAGGTAGATAGTGGTATAGAATCCATTCTTCCAGGTGATCGTATTTTACTTTGCACTGATGGACTATGCGGTTATGTATCAGATGATGTAATAGCTAGTGCTTTACAATCTACTGATGATGATATGAAAGTTATAGAATCATTAATGGAATCCGTATATGATGTCGGAGCAGGAGATAATGTGACCATTGTGGTGGGAACAATCTAATCTAGAAATGGAGAAATAATGAGTACTATGAATATAAAAGGTTTACTTCTAGATAACCGCTACCGAATAGTTGATAAAATTGGCGTTGGCGGAATGGCTGACGTATACCTTGGAGAAGATACCTTACTAGGTAGACAAGTAGCAATTAAAGTATTGCATGCTAACTTTGCCAATGATGATGAGTTTGTTACGCGTTTTAAACGAGAAGCACAAGCGGCAGGCAAACTAAATCATCCTAATATTGTAAACATGTATGATGTAGGGTTTGATCAAGACTTACACTATATCATTATGGAATATGTAGATGGTGAAACACTAAAAGAATATATTACTCGTCATGGCAGACTATCCATAGATGAGGCTGTTAAGTTCACAATTGCTATTGCTGAGGGCTTAGAGCACGCACATACAATGGGAATAGTACATTGTGATATTAAACCACATAATGTTATTATTACTCGTACTGGTCGTGTAAAAGTTACTGACTTTGGTATCGCTCGAGCCATGAATGCTACCAATACAGTGATGTATACGAACTCTATTTTAGGGTCAGCCCACTATTTATCACCAGAACAAGCTAGCGGTAAACCTGTGGATGGAAATACTGATATTTACTCTTTAGGGGTAGTTTTATATGAAATGCTTACTGGAAGGGTTCCTTTTGAAGGGGAAACACCAATCGCAGTAGCATTAAAACATGTGCGTGAAAAAGTAGCTCCTCCAACCCGATATAATCCGTCCATTCCACCGCTTTTAGAAGCAGTTGTGATGAAGGCTCTATCTAAAAATCCTGCGGATCGTTTTGATTCTATTTCTGATATGATTAGTGATTTACGATTGTCCCAAGGGTTTACAATGGGGAAAACACAACGTCATGAACCATATGACTTTGCTACACAAATGATTCCAGCTGTCGATCCTGAAGCTATGGAGGATTTCAGCACCATTGAAGAAGAGCAAAAAGATGAGGGTAAAAAGAAGAGTATGTTAAGTAAAATAGCATCGATTCCACAAAAATATATTGTTCTAGGTGCTGCTGTTATTTTCTTAGTAGCATTCTTAGGTGCCTTCTTGAGTTATGGTAACTTCTGGAGCAATACAACAGTGGATGTACCTAATGTTGTAGGTAAGCAAGTATCTGTAGCTAAAAATATTTTAGAAGATAAACATTTGCGCGTATCTACAAGTGAAGTTACAAACCCTGATGTACCAGCAGGTCAAGTTATTTCTCAGACTCCAGGGGCTGGGGAAAAGGTTAAAGAACAACGAACAATACACCTTGTCGTTTCTAAAGGTGTTGGTGATATTACAGTACCAGACTTATCCGGTTTAACTGTAGAACAAGCACGACAACGTCTCAAAGATGTAGGTTTAGTTGTTGGTAAAGTAACTCAACAATCTGTTGATAATAAACCTGATGGCGTTATTATTGCTCAAAGTCCATCTGGTGATTCTAAAGTTTCTAAAGGCACTACAATTGATCTCGTTGTAAATAAAGCGAAAGCTAAAAAGATTCAAATGCCAAATGTTATTGGTATGACCTTAAAAGATGCGCGAGATACATTGAGCAATGCTCATCTTGGTGTTAATCAAGTAGCTGGTTCAGTAGAAGAAAAATCTATCGTTACAGAGCAAAGCATTAAAGCTGGGGATGAAATTGATGAAGGGTCTACAGTAAACTTAACGACTGAATACAAAGATGATAAAAAGAAATCTGATAAAAAGTCGGATAGTAGCAGTAATAAAACAACTGGTACTGTAGATATTACAGTTCCAGCGGGGTCTAAAAATCAAGAACTTAAAATTGTCGTAAAGGATGATGAAGGTTCTGCTGTTATTTATGATGATACAAATAAACCTGGTGATCGTATCGTTAAAAAAGTGTCTGGTGTAGGTAATGTACGTATTGAGGTTTATCTCAATGGTGCATTAGTACAAGAAACAGCATTATAAGGGGAATTATGATTACAGGCATTGTTGTCAAAAATATGAATGGTTACTTTTACGTACAAGACGATAATGGTACTGTTCATGAATGTAAAGTTCGAGGCAGATTGAAGAAAGGTCGCTACAGTTTACTAGTTGGTGACCGTGTTACGATTTCAGAGGATGGATTCGTTGAGTCCATCCATGATCGTCATAATGCTATGGTAAGACCTGCGGTAGCCAATATTGATCAAGTTGTGTTGGTTGTAGCTGCCCATGAGCCAGATATTAATGAGTTATTGCTCAATAAAATGCTGGTTATGATTGAGCATGCAGATATTCCTATTGTATTATGTATCAACAAATGTGATTTGATGGATTCAGATACGGAAGATATGGTAAAACTTTATCAATCTATCGGCTATGAAGTATTGATGACATCAACATATAATATGACTGGTATTGATGACTTACGTCATGTCTTAGAACATAAGGTAACTGCTTTTGCAGGTCCTTCTGGTGTTGGTAAAAGTAGTTTATTAAATGCAGTGGACCCTAAGTTTGCATTCCAAACGGGAGAGGTTAGTGACAAAATTAAGCGTGGTAAACATACTACTCGTCATGCTTCCTTATATAGTTTGGATTCAAATTCCTTTATCATGGATACACCTGGCTTTAGCGCCATTGAGTTCAATGATGTATCATTAGAACGGTTACCTACGTTATTCCCTGAATTTAGTGATTATGTTGATACATGTAAATTTAATCCTTGTTATCATGAACATGAACCTATTTGTGGCATAAAAGATGCTTTAGAGGCTGGCCATATTCATCAAGGACGATATGATGCATATATGTCTATACGTAATGACATAGAAAGTCAACGAAAGAGGTTTTAAAATGATTAAAATTGCACCATCTATGCTCTCTGCAAATTTTGCAACATTAAGTGAAGAAATAAAATCCATTGAATTAGCAGGAGCGGACTTATTGCATATTGATATTATGGATGGTCATTTTGTACCAAACTTAACCTTTGGTGCACCTATAGTAAAAGCAATCCGTCCTTATACACAACTACCATTTGATGTTCATTTAATGGTTACTAATCCTGGTGATTACGTAGAAGAGTTTGCAAAGATTGGTGTAGAGTATTTTACATTCCATCAAGAAACAGTGCCTCATATGCATCGATTGATTCAACAGATCAAACAATGTGGTATGAAAGCAGGGGTATCACTTAATCCAGGTACACCAGTATCTTTATTGGAGGATGTAGCAGCCGATCTTGATATGATTTTAATTATGTCCGTAAATCCTGGCTTTGGTGGTCAATCCTTTATTCCAAACGCTATTAAAAAAGTTAAACAAGCTAAAATGCTATTAGAAGAAGTGGACAACACAACTGCAGTTATTGAAGTAGATGGCGGTATTAATGATATTACTTGTGTACCTATTAAACGAGCAGGTGCTACAATTCTAGTTGCTGGTTCCGCTGTGTTTGGCGCTGATGATCGAGCACAAATGATTGAGGCTATTCGAAATAACTAGTTATAATAATTGTTGTTTTGAGTTTACTATCTCAATAATATGAGTAGTATCTAAACAGTACTATGTTTGGAAATAATAGCTTCTAGAAAAATAATTTTATAATCAAATAGAAGGAGTGAGGATTTCTTAAATAAATCCTCACTCCTTGCTTGCTTTTACAATAATTATTTGTTAAAATTATTGGGTATGAAAAATATGCACGTCGGTGGACTTCGGTACTGTGCCTAATTTTGGGTGACCCGAAGGATGAAGCGGCGGAGGTTAATTAACAGGAGGTGCCACAATGGCAGTAGTATCAATGAAACAATTATTAGAGGCTGGTGTACACTTTGGTCATCAGACTAGAAGATGGAACCCTAAAATGGCGAAATTCATCTTCACTGAACGCAATGGTATTTATATCATTGACTTGTCCAAAACAGTTAAAAAAGTAGAAGAAGCTTACAATTTCTTGCGTGAAGTTGCTTCCCAAGGCGAAGTAATCTTGTTCGTAGGTACTAAAAAACAAGCTCAAGAAGCTATTAAAGAAGAAGCTATCCGTGCTAACATGTTCTTCGTTAACGAACGTTGGTTGGGCGGTATGTTGACTAACTTCAAAACAATTGAAACTCGTATTAAACGTTTAAAACAATTGGAAGCTATGGCAGAAGATGGTACTTTCGAAGTATTGCCTAAAAAAGAAGTTATCGGTCTTCGTCATGAAATGGAAAAATTGGAAAAATACCTTGGCGGTATCAAAGATATGCCTAAAATGCCAGGTGCTCTTTTCGTAGTTGATCCTAAAAAAGAAAAAATCGCTATTGCAGAAGCTAAAAAATTGGGTATTCCAGTTGTTGCAACAGTTGACACTAACTGCGATCCTGATGAAGTAGAATTCCCAATCCCAGCAAATGATGACGCTATCCGCGCTGTAAAATTGTTGGCTGGTAAAATGGCAGACGCTGTTCTTGAAGGTCGTCAAGGCGAATCTTTAGACGGTGCTGAAGCTGCAGAATAATTCTGCTAAGCACTTAATCATTTCTGATTAGCATTTGAAAGATAAATCTATAACATATATAATTAGGGTAAGGACTATATCCTTACCTTAATTAGTACTAGGAGGAACAAAATAATGGCAATTACTGCTGCTTTGGTAAAAGAATTGCGCGACATGACTGGCGCAGGTATGATGGACGCTAAAAAAGCATTGGTTGAAACTGACGGTAATATCGAAAAAGCGGTTGACCTTCTTCGTGAAAAAGGTTTGGCTGCTGCAGCTAAAAAAGCTGGTCGTATCGCAGCTGAAGGTGTAGTACAATCTTACATCCACGCTGGTGGCCGTATCGGTGTATTGGTAGAAGTTAACTGCGAAACTGACTTCGTTGCTAAAACTGATGATTTCCAAAACTTGGCACGCGATATCGCTATGCAAATCGCAGCTGTAAACCCTACATACTTGAACCGTGAAGAAGTTCCTGCTGAAGTAATCGAACACGAAAAACAAGTATTGTTGGAACAAGCTAAAGTAGAAGCTGAAGAAGACGTTAAAGCTGGCCGTAAACCAAAACCTGAAGCTGTTTTGGAAAAAATGGTTGCTGGTCGTATTGAAAAATTCTATAAAGAAAACTGCCTATTAGAACAAGTATTCATTAAAGATGGCGACAAAACTGTTACAGACATCATTAATGAAAATATTGCAAAAATCGGTGAAAACATCAACGTACGTCGTTTTGTTCGCTACGGTTTGGGCGAAGGCATTGAAAAACGCCAAGATGACTTCGTAGCTGAAGTAATGGCATCTGTTGGTAAATAATTAAGAAATAATAAGAGAACACCGTACAGTGTTCTCTTATTTTGCAATAGAGGAGTAAACACATGGCAAAAAGAAACTTTAGACGTATTGTTTTGAAGTTGAGTGGTGAAGCATTAGCGGGTGAACAAGGTTTTGGTATTAACCCTGATGTTGTTGAAGAATTTGCAAAAGAAATTGCTGCTTTAGCAAAATCCACTGATTTAGAAATCGCAATTGTTGTTGGTGGCGGTAACTTGTGGAGAGGGTTAGCTGGTAGTAACCAAGGTATGGATCGTGCTACAGCTGACTATATGGGTATGCTAGCAACAGTAATGAACTCCTTAGCATTGCAAGATGCATTAGAACAAGCAGGCGTAGACACTCGCGTTCAAACTGCTATCGAAATGCAAGAAATTGCAGAACCTTATATTCGTCGTCGTGCAATTCGTCACTTAGAGAAAAAACGTATTGTTATCTTCGGTGCAGGCCTTGGTAAACCATACTTCTCTACAGACACAACTGCAGCATTGCGCGCTGCTGAAATTGAAGCAGATGCAATTTTGATGGCGAAGAAGTTTGCTGACGGTGTATATGATTCTGATCCTAAAACGAATCCTAATGCCGTTAAATTTGATGAATTAACATATAATGATATCATCACAAAAGAATTAAAGGTTATGGATGCAACATCCACAACTTTATGTAAAGATAATAATATCCCTATTATTGTATTTAGCATGGACATTCCTGGTAACATTACAAAAGCCGCTAAAGGCGAAGAAATCGGGACTATTGTTCGAGGAGAATAATTCAAATGGAAATTAAAGAATTGTTACAGCAAGCAGAAGAACGCATGAATAAGTCTATTGAGGCTTTAAAACATGAATTTGCATCTATTCGTACAGGCCGTGCTAGTGTAGCATTGCTTGACAAAGTAATGGTTGACTATTATGGTAGCCCATCTCCAATTAACCAAGTTGCAAATATCTCCGTGCCTGAGCCTCGTATGATTGTTATTGCACCTTGGGATAAAACTATGATTGGTGCTATTGAAAAAGCTATCTTACAATCTGATCTTGGTTTAAATCCTGGTAATGATGGTGCTCAAATTCGATTGACTATTCCTCAATTGACTGAGGAACGTCGTAAAGAAATCGTTAAAGTTGTTCATAAAAAAGCTGAAGATGCTAAAGTTGCAGTACGAAATATTCGTCGTGATGTAAATGAAGCATTGAAAAAAGAAGAGAAAGCTAAAACAATCACTGAAGATGATGCTAAAGACGGTTTAGATGAAATTCAAAAACTTACAGATGCTAAAATTAAGCAGATTGATGAGTTAAAAGCAGTAAAAGAAAAGGACGTATTAGAAGTATAATGTTAGATTCTAATAACCTTATTGGAATGCCATGGCAGCTTGCAAAGTCTCGTTTGCAGGCTGCCCATATTCCTTTTAAGGTAATGATTGGGGGATCCTTTAATCGCTTTTTTGATATTGCTGATAAAGGATTTTATGTAGCACGTATTACCAAGGTTGATGAGTGTTTACATATACTAGTGTATAGACCAATGATTGTCAGCGACTTCGGAAATTCTATCGAGGTAGACTATGCTAAAGAAATTATTTAACCGTAAACCATCTGATACGCCTGTTATTGATAGTAATGTGATACCAAAACATGTTGCTATTATTATGGATGGCAATGGTCGTTGGGCAAAACGAAGAGGCATGCCACGATCCATGGGGCACCGAGCAGGGGCCGACGTATTAAAGCAGATTGTTATTGCTGCAGATGAGATTGGAATTAGAGCTCTTACGGTATATGGCTTCTCCACAGAGAACTGGAAGCGTCCTGAACAGGAAGTTTCTTTACTTATGGCTCTCATAAAAGAATACTTAAATAATAATGTTAAGTATATGCATGAACATAATGTGCGTATTCGCTTTATTGGATATATCGGTGCTCTTTCAGATGAGCTTCAAAAGATTATTCGCGATGCCGAATTATTAACTCAGAATAATACAGGCCTTACCTTACAGTTAGCAATAAACTATGGTGGGCGTGATGAAATAGTAAGAACTATCCGCGATATTACAAATTCTGTTGTGGATGGAACTATTACTACAGACGAGATTACAGAAGACTATGTTAGCTCCAAGCTTTTCACTAAAGAGTTTAGCGATGTAGACTTGTTAATTCGTCCAAGTAATGATTTTAGAATTAGTAACTTTTTATTGTGGCAGCTAGCTTACGCAGAATTCTGGTTTACTGATTTACATTGGCCAGATTTTACTAAGGAAACATTATTAGAGGCTGTTGCAGCATATCAAAAACGAGAACGCCGGTTTGGTGGCTTACGTGATGAGGAATAAAAAATGTTAAAAACACGTGTTATAACCGCTGTTATAGGTTTTATTATTGCCTTAGGGGCCATTACAGTAGGCGGACCTGTATATGATATTCTTATTACATTATTAGCTCTATTGGGCTGGCGTGAGTTTGTTTTACTAGGTAAAGCTAAACATGTGCGTATGTCCATTGTATGGGGCTATATTAGTATTTTATTATTGATGATTGCTTTTGCATGTCATCAGTATATTCTAGCAATAGCTATATTAGTATTGAGTTTATCAGCTAATTATATGTTATGTACATTTGGTGAAAACAAATACTCTTTAGCTAGTGTTTCATTTAGTGTGTTTGGCTTATTATATGTTGGTATTGGCATGATTTCTTTGCTCATGATTCGTCATGACTCTATATACATGTCCCTATCAATGCCATTTGAATTATATAATTGGGGAACAATTACTCTTTGGCTAGTATTGTTTACAACATGGGCTAGTGATACTTTTGCTTATTTTGCTGGTCGTGCCTTTGGGAAACGTAAAATTGTTCCATCCATTAGTCCCAATAAAACGCTAGAAGGTTTTATTGGTGGCTTTATCGGCTGTATTATTACAGGCGCTGTATTTTCGTATATCGTAGGCATTCCATGGTGGATGGGCATTCATGTTGGTATGATTAGCGGTATACTTGCACCATTAGGTGATTTATTTGAATCAAAGATTAAACGATTATGTAATGTGAAAGATTCTGGTACTTTACTACCAGGTCATGGCGGTGTATTGGATCGTTTTGATAGCTTATTATTTGCGGCTCCTATTACATTGATATATATATTACTCTTTTCGTACTAATCTAATAGAGGTAAGCTTATGAAATACCTAAGTATTATTGGCAGTACTGGCTCAATCGGTACACAGACACTAGATGTAGTGTCCCAACATCCAGATCAATTCAAGGTGGTTGCCTTAGTGGCACATCATAATATTGACCTCTTAGAACAACAAATTAAAGAATATCAGCCATTAGTAGCCGGACTAGTTGATGAAAATGCTTTTAAAGAGCTACAAGGCCGCTATACAGGACCTACAAAACTTGTAGGTGGCAAGGAAGCGCTCATTGCGGCAGCAACGATTCAAGAAGCTACTATGGTTGTAACTGCTATTGTAGGTGCTGCTGGTATTGAACCTACGGTGGAGGCCATCAAAAAAGGTAAGACCATTGGTCTTGCTAATAAAGAAACATTAGTAGCTGGTGGCCCATTGATTACATCCTTAGCGAAAGAGTATGGCGTACAAATTTTACCTATTGATAGTGAACACAGTGCTATTTTCCAATGCTTAGAAGGACAAAATCGCGATAATGTTGATTCTTTAATCGTTACAGCTTCTGGTGGACCTTTACGTACTTGGGACTCTGATAAGATTCAAACAGCCACAGCTGCAGATTGCTTGCGACATCCAACTTGGAATATGGGCAATAAGATTACTATCGACTCTGCATCTCTATTTAACAAGGGCTTAGAGGTAATCGAAGCTCATTGGCTATTTGGTTTTGATTTTGATCATATTGATGTTGTGGTACATCCTCAGAGTATCGTTCATTCAATGATACGCATGAAAGATGGGGCTATATTAGCTCAGATGGGTAATCCAGATATGCGCGAGCCTATTCAATATGCTTTGACATATCCAAAACGTGAAGTGTTAAGTATGAATCATCTTGATTTTACTAAAGCCTTACAATTAGAGTTTTTACCACCACGATATGATGATTTTCCTGCTCTTCGTCTTGCTTATGAAGTAGGACGAGCAAGTGGCTTTAAACCAGCCGTATTTAATGCTGCAAACGAAACAGCAGTTTATGCATTTTTAGATGATAAAATCGCCTTTGGTGATATTTACAAAGTCGTTACATCAGTTCTAGAATCTATGGGACCTGAAGATGACTTTACGTTAGACAATTTATTAGCTATCGATAGTTGGGCTCGTGAAAAGGCTACATCATTGATGGTATAGGAGTATATATGATAACGGCATTAGCCACAATATTTGTATTTGGTTTAATCGTGTTTATACATGAGTTAGGCCATTTTATTACAGCAAAAATGTCGGGTATGCAAGTAGACGAATTCGCCATAGGTTTTGGTCCTGCCATATTTAAGGTACAACAAGGGGAGACGTTATATTCTATTCGTATCATTCCTCTTGGTGGCTTTAATCGTATTGCTGGCATGACACCTGACGAGCCGTTAAATGAACGGTCATTTTATACTAAACCTGCATGGAAGAAATTTATTGTTATTTCTGCAGGGGCAGTATTCAATTTTTTATTGGCCATTGTTTTATTCTTTGGCCTCAATGCAACAGTAGGTAATCTTACCTATACAAATGATCCTGTTATTGGTAATATCATCCCTGGTAGTGCCGCCGAACAAGCTCATTTACAAACAAATGATAGAATTCTTAATATTGATGGTAAAAAGATTTCTACGTGGGATGAAATTCGTCCTAGCTTACAAGGTACTGCCAATCACGGTGTTACCGTTGTGGTAGATCGAGATGGAGAAACTGTAGAAACTACAGTGATTCCCAAAATGGAACAAGATAGTCCTAAAATTGGTATTTATCCTAGTTTTACACGAGAAAGTTATAGTATAGGCGAGTCTTTGAGTTTAGCTGTTACTCGTACTGGTCAAACAATTGTTGCTATGCTAAGTGGCTTATATGATATGATTCGCGGTACACAAGCTGCAGAATTATCGGGTCCAGTAGGTATTTCACAAATGGCTGGCACTATTGCACAATCTGGCTTTGCACCACTTTTGAGCTTTGCCGCATTCTTAAGTATTAACTTAGGGGTTATCAATCTTTTACCATTACCTGTATTAGATGGTGGTCATTTAATTATTATTTTGGCTGAAGCTATTACAGGTCGTAAATTACCTGCTAAGGCACTAATGTATATTCAAATGGTTGGTGTTGCTTTAATGGTAGCATTATTCTTATATGTAACAACTCAGGATATATTCCGATTACTATAAGATAGATGGGAGATTACAATGATTGTACGTAAACCAACAAATGGTATCTATGTAGGTACAGTTAAAATTGGTGATTATGCACCGGTAAGCATTCAATCAATGATTACTACAGATCCGGTTCATACGGAAAAGGCTATAGCTGAAATAAATCGTTTAGCTGAGGCTGGTTGTGAACTAGTACGTGTTGCAGTGCCTACAATGGAATCTGCAAAAGCTTTAAAAGCAGTTCGTGCTGGTATTGATATTCCTTTAATTGCTGATATTCATTTCGACTATAAATTAGCGTTAGAAGCTATCGAGAATAATGTTGATGGATTGCGTATTAACCCAGGAAACATCGGCGGTGAGGATAAGGTATTAGCTGTTATAGAAAAAGCTAAACCTAAACAAATCCCGATTCGTATTGGCGTTAATGCAGGGTCTTTACCAAAGCATATCCTTGATGCACATGGAGGTCATCCCACAGCTGATGGCATGGTGGAAACTGCATTAGAACATGTGCGAATTCTTGAGAAGCTCGACTACCGTCAAATGAAATTATCTATTAAAGCAACGGAAGTTCCTTTAATGGTAGAAGCATATCGTAAGTTATCCGATAAGATTCCTTATCCATTGCATTTAGGTGTTACTGAAGCTGGTACGATAAAACAAGGTACTATTAAGTCTGCTATGGGCATTGGTGCTTTATTATTAGACGGTATCGGTGATACTTTACGGGTATCCTTAACAGGTGATCCAATACATGAAATTGAAGTAGGTCGAAGTATTTTGAGTAATTTAGGATTACGAAACTTTGGAGCTACAATGATTTCCTGTCCTACATGCGGTCGATGCCAAGTGAACTTATTTGATATGGCAGGGATTGTAGAGGAGCGTTTAGCATCCATTAAAGCACCTATTAAAGTAGCTGTTATGGGTTGTGTCGTAAATGGGCCTGGCGAGGCTCGTGAGGCTGATTTTGGCATTGCTGGTGGTAATGGACAAGGTATTGTCTTCCGTAAAGGTGAAGTTATCAAGACTGTGCCAGAAGCTGAATTAGTAGATACATTATTTAGAGAAATTGATCAATATTTAGAAAACTTAGATGAGGAGTCTTTATGTTAGCCACTAAATTATATGCACCTACATTGCGTGAGGTTCCATCTGACGCTGATGTAGTTAGCCAACAGCTTATGCTTCGCGCTGGTTTTATGCGCAAAACTGCAAATGGTTTATATAGCTTTTTACCATTAGGTTGGAGAAGTATCAAAAAAATCGAAGCTATTGTACGTGAAGAAATGGATCGTGCTAGTGCTCAAGAAATCATGATGCCTATCTTACAACCTGCTGAAATTTGGAAAGAATCTGGCCGTTGGAATGCATATGGCGCTGAAATGATGCGTATTAATGATCGTCATGATAATGAATTCTGCTTAGGACCAACTCATGAAGAGATGATTACTACACTTGTTAAAAATGAGATCAATTCATATCGTCAACTACCAGTAAATTTATATCAAATTCAAAGTAAATTCCGTGATGAACGTCGTCCGCGTTATGGTTTAATGCGTAGTCGTGAATTCATTATGAAAGATGCATACTCCTTTGATGTAGATGAAGCTGGTTTAGATGAATCTTATAAATCTATGTATGATGCATATACACGTATTTTTACGCGCTGTGGCCTTACATTCCGTCCGGTAGAGGCTGATAGCGGTGCCATCGGTGGTAGTGGTACACACGAGTTTATGGCAATCGCAGAAGCTGGTGAAGCAGATATTGTGTACTGCACAAAATGTGACTATGCTGCCAATATTGAGATTGGTAAACCTGGTATTATGAAACAGGAAGAAGAAGCACTTCAAGAGTTATCTATTGTAGATACTCCTAATGCAAGTACTATTGAAGCTGTTGCAGAAATGCTAAATCTTCCATTACATAAAACCATTAAAGCCGTAGTATTTTCTATTGATGGTAAAGTTGTATTAGCCATTGTTCGTGGTGATCATGAAGTAAATGAAGTAGCTGTACAACATGCTGTGCTTGGTTCTGTAGAACCAGAAATGGCTACGCCAGAGGAATTAGAAAAAGTAGGCTTAACAGCTGGCTTTATTAGTCCTGTTGGGTTAAAACAAACAGAAGAGTTTGCTATTGTTGTGGATGAATCTGTTATGGAAACGTACAATGTTTGTGGTGGTGCAAACAAGAAAGATGCACACTATATTAACATTAACCCTAAACGTGACTTTAATGTAGAAGATATCATTGTTGCACCAATTCGTTTAATAACAGATGACGATGTTTGTCCAACTTGTGGTGGTGCATTAGAACATGCTAAAGGTATTGAAGTAGGTCAAGTATTTAAATTGGGTACAAAATACTCTGAAGCTTTACAAGCTACATTCTTAGATCAAAATGGTCGTCCTAATCCAATGATTATGGGTTGTTATGGTATTGGTGTATCTCGTACATTAGCTGCAGCTATTGAGCAGTACCACGATGAAAATGGTATTATTTGGCCACGTTCTATTGCTCCATTTGAAGCTGTTATTGTACCTATTAATGCAAAAGATGAAGCTTTGATGTCTACAAGTCAAACAATTTATACTGCATTACAAGATGCAGGTGTAGATGTGTTACTTGATGATCGTAAGGATCGAGCTGGTGTAAAATTCAAAGATGCTGATTTAATTGGCTATCCACTTCGTATTACAGTAAGTAAAAATACACTTGAAAATAATGAAGTAGAAATTCAAATCCGTAAGTCTTGTGAAGCGATTACATGTGCAATTGATTCTGTAGCGACTAAGGTTACTGAATTACTTCAAGATTTATAATTAAATTGCGATTCTAGTGAATACTCATTAGGGTCGCAATTTTTCTATCTCAGCTTGAATAAATTAGCTAAATCAGTCATAATTAAAAGATAGGATAATTGTAATGGGAGGTGCTCTATGCTTGTTGATTTTCATATGCATTCTATCTATTCTGATGGTGTTAAAAGTCCAGAAGAATTATTACGTCATGCTTTAGAATGTAAACTATCTATGATGGCGTTAACTGATCATGACGAAATTGATGGCATAAAAGCATTGCGTGCCGCTCAAAAGCAATTAGATCCGGGCAAAACTATTAAAATTATTGATGGTTGTGAATTTAGTGCTGACTATAAAGATAAATCTATTCATATTCTGGGCTATCGTTTTGATGAAACAAATCAAGAATTAAAAGACTTTATTCAATTTTTTAAAGCAAAACGAGAAGAACGGATTGATGAGATTATCAAACGTTGTAATAATGCTGGATATGTTATATCAAAAGATGACCTACTTAAAAAATTCCCTAAGACGCAAGCTTATGGGCGTCCACATATTGGACAGTTATTAATTGATGGTGGTTATGCTAAGGATATTAATGAGGTATTCAAAGGTATTCTTCGAAAAGATAGTCCATGCTATGTACCTAAGGTAAAGGTTGAGGTTCCGCATATTATTGATATTATTCATAAAGCTGGTGGCCTTGCCGTTATGGCCCATCCTAAACTAGTAACTAGTGATGAATATGTAGTAGAAATGTTAGCCTATAATTTTGATGGTATGGAGGTTTACCATACTAAACATAACGATGATGATGTGAAACGATATAAAGCATTAGCTAAAGAACATAACTTGTTTATTACAGGTGGTTCTGATTATCATGGTATTCCAGGTAAAGCACCAGATCAATTTGGAGATTACTTGGTATCCGCAGAGAATGTATCAGAATTTATTAGTTTGTTATAAATAATGAGGTTGACTATGGAAGTCATTGCATTTGTAGGTAGTAGTGGCACTGGTAAAAGCCATCGTGCGCTCGTAGTTGCTCATGAAAATAATATTGAATGTATTATCGATGATGGCATTTTAATTCACGATAATAAGATTGTAGCTGGCTTTTCTGCAAAGAAGGAATCTAGCCGATTAAAAGCTGTTCGTCGTGCCATTTTCCAAGATGAAGTGCAAGTAAAATCAGTACGTGAGCAATTAGATAAAATCAATCCTAATAAACTTATGATTATTGGTACATCCGATAATATGGTTAAAAAAATTACGAAAGCATTAGGCTTGCAAGATCCTGATCGATATATTCGCATTGAGGACGTTGCTACACCTAAAGAAATTGAAAAAGCACAACATGCTCGTCTAAAAGAAGGTAAACATATTATTCCAGTTCCAACGATGGAATTGAAACCTCACTTTAGAGGGTACTTAATTGATCCAATCAAAACTATGTGGCGTCGACGTACATTAAAAAAACAAGACCAAGATACATTGGGGCAAATTGGGTCAGAAGGCTTTGAACGTTCTGTAGTACGCCCTGCCTTCAGCTATTATGGACGACTCACCTTTGATGATGATGTAATTATTAAATTGATTCGCAATGGCTTAAAAAAAGTTGTCGGTGTTGATGAATCAAGTGTCATTTCTTTCAAAAAAAGCGATAAAGGCCAAAATGGTCTAGTTGTAGATATGGCTGTTGTTATTGAACATGGTTATCCTGTTAAATCATTAATGCAACAAGTGCAAAAGTCTGTTCGTAATGAAATCGAATATATTACAGGCATGTCTATTGAACGGATGTCCATAAAAGTTAAAAATATTATAGAAACAAAACGTAAGATTGTTAAAGTATAGGAGTTAGAATGAAGTCTTATTATATTTACACCTATGGTTGTCAAATGAATACTGCTGATTCTGAGCGCTTATCGCATCAGCTGGAATCTGTTGGGTATACGCCAACAGAGGACGTGGAAACTGCAGATTTAATATTATTAAATACTTGTGCAGTGCGTGAGAATGCAGAAACTAAAGTCTATGGCCGCATAGGTGAGCTAATGAGACTGAAGAGAAAAAATAAAAACTTAATTCTTGCTGTTACAGGATGCATGGCACAGAAGAATCAAGCAGAAATGTTTAAGCGCGCTCCACATATTGATATTGTTTTAGGTACTCATAATATTCAACATATTAATGAAATGATTGAAGAGGTACAACGAGGTCATACACATCAAATCAATGTAGACATGGATAACTCCGTGTTACCTGAATTGGAAGCAAAACCTAATGGTACCTTTTATGCATGGGTACCTATTATGAATGGATGCAATAAGTTCTGTACCTATTGTATCGTTCCTCACGTTCGTGGTAGAGAAATTAGTCGTCCTGTAGAGGCCATCGTAAAAGAGGTAACCGAACTAGGAGCAAAAGGGTTTAAAGAGATCACTTTATTGGGGCAAAATGTAAACTCTTATGGCTTAGATTTTAAAGATGGTACCGATTTTGGTATATTAGTGGACGCTCTCGATGGTATTCCAGGTATTGAACGTATACGTTATATGACAAGTCATCCTCAAGATATGACAAAATCTATGATAGATGCACTTGGGCGTTCCTCTAATATCGTTACCCATTTACATTTACCTATTCAATCCGGTTCAGACCGTATTTTGAAGAAAATGAACCGTCATTATACAGTAGAACATTACAAAGAATTACTTTCTTACTGTCGTGAGAAAATTAAAGATCTAGTAGTTACTACAGATATTATCGTAGGTTTCCCAGGAGAAACAGAGGAAGACTTCCAAGCTACATTACAATTGTTAAAAGATGTACGTTATGATATGGCTTATACATTCATTTATTCTAAACGTTCTGGAACGCCAGCAGCGACTATGGATGATCAAGTTCCAGAAGAGGTTAAACGGGTACGTTTACAAACATTGATGGATGTACAAAACGAGATCTCTTATGAATTGAATAAACCTATGGAAGGGCAAGTGTTTGATATTATTGTAGAGGGGCCAAGTCCTCGTGATGAAGATATGTGGTTTGGTCGGACATCGGGCAATAAAATGGTGTTATTCCCGAAAGACGATTCTTTATCAATTGGCGAAACTGTACCTGCATATATTGATAAAGCACAAACTTGGGTTTGCTACGGTACAATACAAAAGGGGTAAGTATGGCAAAAAAGCAAACACCTATGATGGAGCAGTATTTAGATATTAAAGCTAGATATTCTGAAGAATTACTATTCTTTCGATTAGGTGACTTTTATGAATTATTTAATGATGATGCATTAATTGCATCTCGTGAACTTAATATAACCTTAACCGGTCGCCCAACAGGAGATGAGGAACGCACACCAATGTGTGGCGTTCCTTTTCATGCTGCTGAAAGTTATATAGAAACATTGGTAAAAAAAGGTTATAAGGTTGCTATTTGTGAACAATTAGAAGATCCTAAAGCAGTTAAGGGTATTGTTAAGCGTGACGTTATTAAAGTTATTACACCGGGGACTGTAATGACTGAAAATGGTAATGATGCACGGTCAAATAATTTTTTATCATTATTTTATATGGTAAAAGATGCATGGATACTCGTATTTTCAGATGTATCTACCGGGGAAGTTATTTGGCATCGTATTACTGATTGTGAAAAACGAAGTGATATGTTTGATGCACTCAGTATGTATCGTCCAAGTGAAATAATATTGCCTGAAGGAACTGTATTACCGCAAGATATAAAAGACTTTATGGATAATCAATTCAGTAATATTGTATTATCCCCATTTAGTACATATCATACACAACGAGAGGTAGCGGAAAAAGCAGTTACTCACTTTGGCGATTTAGGCCTTATGGAAGAGGATGTATGGGAAGCATTAGGGTATATGCTTTTATATTTAGAGGATATTATTAAGTCTGAAATTTCTCATATTAACTATGTTCATCAATTAAGTGTAGGTAATCGCCTAATCTTAGATACATCTTCCTTACGTCATCTTGAAATTACCCATAATCTACGTGATGGTGGTCAAAAAGGTACATTACTTGATGTACTAGATCGTACGTTGACACCAATGGGTGCGCGCCTATTAAAGCAATGGCTTGAAAGTCCGTTGACTGATGTAAATCAAATTCAACGTAGACAAGCTGCCGTAGCAGAACTTATTACACGTGGAGCAGAGCGGTCTCATATCCGTAGCTTATTAGATTGTATTTATGACTTTGAGCGCATCGTAGGTCGTGTAGAAACAGGTTCTGTGTCACCTAGAGATTTAACGGCTCTTCGTGAATCTCTAGCAGTATTGCCAAATATTAAAGATGTATTAGGTACATGCTCAAGTTTAGCATTAACATCCATTAATGACCGTATCCAAGATCATAAAGATATATATGATTTATTATGCCGTGCTATTGCTGACCAACCAGCATTGACATTAAAAGAAGGCCGCGTCATTAAAGATGGTTTCAATCCAGATTTAGATGAACTGCGTTCTTTAGCTACTAATAGTGAGCAATGGCTGGCTAAGATGGAAGCTGATATTAAAGAAGCTACAGGTTTATCTAAAATTAAAACTGGCTATAATAAGGTGTTTGGTTACTATTTTGAAGTATCTCACAGTAAATCTGAGCAAGTACCGGATTACTTCATTCGAAAACAAACCTTAGCTAATGCAGAACGTTATATTACACCGGAATTAAAAGAGTTTGAAATCAAAATTCTTAGCGCTAAAGACAAGATAATCGCTTTAGAACATGAATTATATCAACAATTACGAAATGATATAAAACTTGTTATTAAAGATGTACAAGAAACAGCTCGTGCTCTTGCTGAGCTTGATGTAATGTGTTCTTTGGCACTAGTAGGTTACGAAGAGAATTATATTTGCCCTACAATCGTAATGAATGGCCAAATCAATATTCGGGATGGTCGTCATCCTGTCATTGAAAAATTCTTGAAACGTGAAGTTTTTGTACCAAATGATATCGTTCTAAATCATGATGATGAGGAATTCTTGCTCATTACCGGCCCTAATATGGCCGGTAAATCAACATATATGCGTCAAGCTGCTATTTTGATGATTATGGCTCAAATAGGATCCTTTATTCCTGCCCGTGAAGCATCTATTTCTCCAGTGGATCGCATCTTTACACGTGTAGGTGCTAGTGATGATATTTCTACTGGTCAAAGTACGTTCATGGTAGAAATGAAAGAGGTAGCCTATATTTTAGAGAATGCTACACATAATAGCTTAATTATCTTAGATGAAATTGGTCGTGGCACTAGTACATTTGATGGTTTAAGTATCGCCCAAGCCGTAGTTGAGCATATTTGTAAGCATATTCACGGCAAGACATTATTTGCTACCCATTACCATGAGCTAATTTGTTTAGAAGAAAGCTATAGTAAATTAAAGAATTACACTGTAGCTGTAAAAGAAAAAGGTAAGGATGTTGCATTCTTGCGCCGCATCATCAGAGGTGGTGCAGACCGTAGCTATGGTATTCATGTAGCGAGATTGGCAGGATTACCAAATTCTGTGCTAAAACGTGCAGAGGTAATTTTGGAATCATTGGAAGATCAAAGTCATGATGCTAGTGATTTAAATAACCGTGTAATTGGTGGACAATCTACTAATGTGGTTAAAATAACTACAAAACAAGCGAGTGATTTACCACTAGGTAATTTATTTACTCATTCTGTAGTCGATAGCTTACTCGAAGTGGATGTAATGAGTATGACACCGATTGAAGCATTAAATAAATTATATGAACTACAAGAGGAGGCTCGTAAAGGAGGCGGGAAATAATGGCAACCATTCATGTATTGGATGAAACCACAATCAATAAAATAGCTGCTGGCGAAGTTGTGGAACGTCCCGCATCTGTTATTAAAGAGCTTATCGAAAACTCCATTGATGCGTCTGCCACTAATATTGAAGTTGAAATCGGCGATGGCGGTGTAGCTTATATGCGCATTACCGATAATGGTATCGGTATGACAGAGGAAGATGCACGCCTAGCAATTTTGCGTCATGCTACCTCTAAAATACAACAGGTAGAAGATTTATTTGATATAGCATCCCTCGGCTTCCGTGGCGAGGCTTTGGCTAGTATTGCCTCAGTGTCTCATTTTTCTTTGACTACACGTAAAGCTGACTCTGATTTGGGTACTCGTATTACCGTAGATGGTGGTACTTTCACCGATTGTATTCCTTATGGTGCGGCACCTGGTACGACAATTGAAATTAGAGACTTGTTTTATAATACGCCAGCCCGTCGCAAGTTCTTGAAAACAGAGCGTACCGAATCTTCTAAAATTCAAGGTATTGTAGGCAAACTGGCTCTTAGTAACCCACATATTTCTTTTAAACTCATCGTAGATGACCGTGTGGCTATTATTACTCCTGGAAACGGCAATATTGGTGATACGGTAGCCGCATTATATGGCTATAAAACGAAAGATGATATTTTCACTGTTGCTTATGAAAGTGACTCTATTTATATCGATGGTGTAGTGAGTAAACCTACCCTTCTTAAAAGTACAAGAATTTGGCAAACTATTATCGTTAATAACCGTGTTATTGCCGATAAAACAATAATGAAGGCTATCGATAATGCTTACCATGCATTGTTACCTAAAAACGGTCATCCTTTAGTGGTACTTAATATTACTGTACCTGCTGGTATGGTTGATATTAACGTTCATCCACGAAAAAGTGAAGTAAAATTCTCAGATGATAAGATTATATTTAAAGCTGTTTATCATGGTATTTTAAACGCCTTAAATAATCCTCTCCACGAGCGATATGAACGAGAATCATCCTCTTATATGAATGGTACAGTCACTAATGGAGTTGACTTCAATAGTAATAATAGGGATAGTAATAGTAGTTCATTTTCCGCTGGCAATAGTACGTATGATTCGTATCGAACACCTTCTGTGGTAGAAGATGAGATGCAGTCTGCTGAGCATATAGCTACTGCGGTAGATTATGATAAAGTATTTGGTGGTCGCCGTACTAAAGGATACGAAGTTATGCGTGGTGAAACTACACAGTTTGTGGAGAACCTTAAAGCTAAGGGATATACACCACCTACACCAAAGGCCACTTATGAACAATCATCCTTTGTAGATGAAAGTTTTGACGCTGTTCCTAAAGAATTCCCTAGTTATACCAAAGAGGATATAGATCGTTTTAAATCTTTATCTCATGACATCCGTGAACAAGATGTGGAGGAACGGACAATTCAAAACTCTGGATTCCTACCAATGGGCCAAGTTGCGTCTTGTTATATTTTGGCAAAAAAGGGTGATGATCTCTATATTATAGATCAACATGCTGCACATGAACGTGTGCGTTATGATAAGCTTTGTAAGTCTTCTGAATCCATTCCTATGCAATCTATCCTTGTGCCTCAATATAGTGAGGCTACAGATGATGAAATGAATTTGGTAGAGGAAGAGCGAGAAACCTTACTAGATCTTGGCTTTGATGTAGAGTTAGGTGGTCCTACGAAAATAAAATTAGTAGGGGCGCCTGTAGATTTAGTAGAGTCAAAGGCTTTTGAAATTCTCCAGTATGTATTCTCTTACTTACATGAACATCAACAGCCTACTAAGGCTCAGTTACGTCATGAAATGCTAGCGTATGCATCTTGTAGAGGGGCCATTAAGGCAGGTCATAATTTAAATATGTATCAAATGACTACCTTAATTGAGGATTTATTTAGTACTGAGAAACCGTACGTATGTCCTCATGGCCGTCCAACGATAATCAAGTTTACACCTGATGAATTAGGTAAATTATTCTTACGGTCTTAATATGAATATACTAACCACATCTCAAAAATCTAATGAGGTCATTCAGGAGGAAGCCAAAGCACTGGCTTCCTCTATGCATATGACATATATTAAACGAGGTAAAACATCGATACCAGCCTTATTCAGTAAGTATCAATGCGAATATATTGCGGTTCTTGCTGGTTCTGGATTAACTATTCATTTCCCAGAAAATCAACAACATACATTTCATTTATCTATGGCTCAATTGCGTATATTACGTTTACAACGCGGTGAAGGCGATCATCTCGTTAATGCGGTACAAGTCATATTAGATAAAAAAGGATTATCTAATAGAGATAAATTTACGTTTTTAGACTGTACAATTGGCCTTGGTAGTGACAGTATGGTAGTGAGTTATGGTTACCCACAGGCTCAAATAACTGGCCTAGAAGGGTCTTTACCTATATGGCTTGCTACTAGTCATGGCTTAGCTCATTATATTCATAGTGAGGATAGTGTAACGAATGTATTACGACGTATTAAAGTAAATCATGATACCTTTGAGCACTATTTACCAAACCTACCTGACAATAGTATTGATATTATTTATTTTGATCCTATGTTTGAAGTTCCTGTAGAGGAAAGTCCTCAATTCAAACCTCTTCGAGGGCATACTGTGGAAAGTCATATAGATGATAAAATCATGGCACAGGCTATGCGTGTTGCCACGTATGGTGTTATTATTAAAGAACGACCATTTAGTTCGGTCTTTCAAAACTATCCACCGCATCAATGGGTGGGCGGAAAATATAGTCGTATAGGCTATGGTGTATATATGAAGGAGTTAATGTGAATCCCTTAATTACCATCGTTGGACCAACGGCAGTAGGCAAAACAGATCTTACCTTGGACTTAGCAGAACAGCTACATGCTGAGGTTATTTCTGGTGATGCTTATCAAGTATATAAACAACTCAATATTGGTAGCGCTAAACCATCGGCGGATGAACTTAAGCGTGTGAAACATCATCTTATCGATATATTAGAACCAAATGATTCATATTCAGTGTCTATTTTCCAAAATCAAGCTAAAGAGATAATTGGTAGACTAAATGATAGGAATATTCTACCTATTCTGTCTGGTGGTACAGGGTTATATGTTCAATCGTTATTAGAAAACTATAACTTTAATGACGTTAAGCCTGATGAAAATTTACGATTAGAACTAGATGAGCTATTTAATACTAAAGGTATTGATGGTTTACGAGAATATGCTTTCACATTAGGAAAAGAACATAATATAGAAATTCAATATAGTGATAAGCATCGTTTGTATCGAGCTATTGAAATATTGAATCATGGTGATATAGATTCGTTACGTAATCAGACTAAAGATGGCATATCTTATAAAGGGCCTGTTATTGGTCTTATGAGAGATCGTGATCAGTTATATGAACGCATTAATTTACGCGTTGATATGATGTTTGATGCAGGTTTGATTGAAGAGGTTGAGCAACTTGTTAAGTCCGGTGTAAATCCTGATTGCCAAGCCTTTAAGGGGATAGGTTATAAAGAGGTTGTAGACTATATAAATGGCACTATTAATCTTGATGAATGTAGAGATTTGATCAAGAAAAATACTCGTCACTTCGCAAAGCGACAAATCACTTGGTATAAGCGCATGCCATATATTGAATGGATTCATATTGATAATAATACATCTAAAGATTTTATATTTAATAAAGCTATGGAATTAATTCGTAGAGAAGGATTAGCATGACATTAGAAGAAATACGTAGTAAAGCCCTTAAGATGGCTGAACCTGAATTTAAAAAGTTTGAACCTATTGCATTAGCCAATACAAAAAAGGTATTAGAAGCCTTTAAAGAGTGCCAAGTATCTGACTATCATTTTACAGGTACTACGGGTTATGGTTATAACGATGTGGGCCGTGAGAAGTTAGACGAAGTATTCGCTTATGTATTTAAAGGTGAAAAAGCCATCGTTCGTCCTCATTTTGTTTCTGGTACTCATGCACTAGCAACAACTCTTATTGCATTAATGGGTAATGGATCTAAGGGCACTGAGTTTATCTATGCAGTAGGGGCTCCTTACGATACGATGCAATCTGTTATCGGTGCATCTCGTGAGGTGCGTGGATCTCTTGTAGAAAAGGGGTTTACCTATACTGAGGTGCCTTTAAAAGATAATACATATGATGTAGAAGCCATCGCTAATGCTGTTAATGACAATACGCGAGTAGTAGTGATTCAACGCTCTCGTGGTTATAGTACGCGTGAACCGTTATCTATTGCAGATATTAAGATTATTGTAGATGCTGTAAAAGCTAAAAACTCGAATACTATTTGTTTTGTAGATAATTGTTATGGTGAGTTTACAGAACTGCAAGAACCTTTAGAAGCTGGTGCAGATATTATGGCTGGTTCGCTCATTAAAAATGCAGGGGGCGGCTTAGCACCAACAGGTGGCTACATCGTAGGTCGTGAAGACTTAGTTGAAGATGCAGCGTACCAACTGACTGCTCCAGGACTTGGTGATCATATGGGCTCTTATGCGCCTGGTTACCGCTTATTTTTCCAAGGCTTGTTTATGGCTCCTCATGTAGTATTACAAGCTCTTAAAGGGGCTGTATATACAGCTGCAGTAGGTGAATTGTTAGGATATGATGTATTCCCTAAGGTAAATGCTGATCGCTATGATTTAATTCAAGCTATTAATTTAAAAAATGGAGAAGAAATGGAGCATTTCTGTGTAGGTATGCAAGCATATTCTCCTGTAGATGCTCACGTACATCCAATTCCTGGTGATATGCCTGGGTACGAAGATAAAATCATCATGGCCGGTGGAACCTTTGTACAAGGATCTTCTATTGAATTGAGTGCAGATGGTCCTGTTCGTCCTCCGTATACGATTTTCATGCAAGGTGGACTTGTATTTGAACATTCTATGCTAGGTATTTTAGGTGCTGCAGAAGAATTACTAAAACATAGATAATAATTAGAATCTCTTTCTTTTGATGAAAGGGATTCTTTTTATTTCAAATCTTTTCAATGTACCTAATTCTAGGCTATAATATAAGTTGCTATAATTTCATAGCAATACTACTCGGACTTTTACACCGAACTAGTGTTTTACACGTCAGGCTTTCACCCTGATTAGTTTTATGATCAAGAGATCATTAAAAGGAGAAAGTATGGAAAAAGTTATCGCTGTAGCTATGAGTGGCGGCGTAGATAGTTCTTTAACTGCTGCAATGTTACTAAAACAAGGCTATAAAGTATTTGGTATTACCCTATGGTTGTGGGTGAGTGGTACACCTTATGATTCAGTGCCTCTCGCTGTAACAGATGCTAAGAAGATGTGTGATTTTCTTGGTATTGAGCATCATGTTATTGATGCTCGTGATGTATTCTACGATAATGTAGTAGATTACTTCGTAAAAGAATATGCCTATGGTCGTACACCAAATCCTTGTGTATTCTGTAATAAAAATATCAAATTTGATTTGATGCTCAATCGAGCCCTTGAACTTGGTGCCACACATATGGTTACTGGCCATTATGCACAGGTTAATTATAATGAAGAAACTGGTTTATATGAATTACATAAAGGCGTTGATCCTACTAAAGACCAAAGCTATGTTATGTATAATATGAACCAACGCATTTTGAGTCACCTTATGTTCCCACTAGGTGGCCAATGTAAGACTGAAACACGTAAATTAGCTGCTGAATATGATTTGCCAGTAGCTAAAAAACCAGATAGTGTTGATATTTGCTTCTTGCCTCATGGGAACTATCAAAAGCTTGTAGTAGAAGAAATGAAAGATAAACCAAAGTCTGGTAATATCGTTACTGAAGATGGTGAGGTATTAGGTAAACACAATGGTTTATTTAACTACACTATAGGCCAACGTAAGGGCCTTGGAATTGCATATAAGCATCCATTATATGTAATTGGTTTTAATGGTGAACGCAATGAAGTCATTGTAGGTCCTAATGATCGACTTTTTACGAATCGTATGATTTGTAAGTTCTATAATTTCCTGGATGATACAATTCATAAAGAATTAAAAGCAGAAGGTAAAATTCGCTATGCAGCAAATCCTTCACCTTGTACTGCACGTATCTTAGATGATGATACGATGGAAGTTATCTTCGAAGAACCACAACGGGCTATTACACCAGGTCAGTCCGTAGCCTTTTATAATGGCACTCAACTATTAGGAGGTGCTGTTATCGATCGCGTATGTTAGAAAGGAGAATACAAGTTCCTTGAACTTGTTTACATAGTATGTCAACAAAAAAGATTAGAAACTTCTGTATTATAGCTCATATTGACCATGGTAAATCTACCATCGCCGACAGATTAATTGAATATACTGGCACATTACAAAAACGAGAAATGGAAGCGCAAGTCCTAGACTCCATGGATTTGGAACGAGAACGTGGTATTACTATTAAAGCGCAATCTGTTCGAATTTTGTATAAAGCACAAGATGGAGAAGAGTATACTTTAAACCTTATCGATACTCCTGGCCATGTGGATTTCAGCTATGAAGTATCTCGTTCTCTTGCAGCTTGTGAAGGTGCATTACTAGTAGTAGATGCTGCACAAGGTGTAGAGGCTCAAACGTTGGCGAATGTATATCTCGCTTTAGAACATGATCTTGAAATTATTCCTGTTATCAATAAAATAGATTTGCCTTCTGCCGATCCTGATCGGGTTAAACATGAAATTGAAGATATCATTGGTTTAGACGCATCAGAAGCAGTATTATGTTCTGCTAAATCTGGCATTGGCATTCCAGATATTTTAGAAGCCATTGTAAATAAGGTGCCTGCACCACCAGATAAATCTGATGAACCAACAAGAGCATTGATTTTTGATAGCCGCTTTGATGCTTATAAAGGTGCTATTGCTTATGTGCGCGTAAAAGAAGGTACTATTAAAACAAAAGATACCATTCGCATGATGCATGATAATAAGGATTTTGATGTAACAGAGCTCGGTATCTTTACACCAAATCTTGTGCCTGTTCAGGAATTACCATGTGGTTCTGTAGGTTGTATTGCGGCAAGTATTAAGAATGTAGCAGACTGTCACGTAGGTGATACGGTAACATTAGCTGATAATCCTGCACCAGAACCATTACCAGGCTATCGCAAAGCCGTATCCATGGTATATTGTGGCTTGTATCCAACAGATTCTAAGGACTATGAAAATCTTCGGGATGCATTAGAAAAGTTACAGCTTAATGATGCTGCTTTAGAATATGAAGCTGAAACATCTTTGGCATTGGGTTTTGGTTTCCGTTGTGGCTTCCTTGGACTTTTACATATGGATGTAATTCAAGAACGGTTAGAGCGTGAATATAACTTATCCCTTATTACAACAGCTCCATCTGTAAACTACAAGGTTTATAAGACGAATGGGGAAATGCTTGAAGTGGATAACCCTGCTAAATTACCACCTCCTACAGAAATCGATTACATTGAAGAACCATATGTAAAAGCTACTACAATTGTGCCTAAAGACTTTGTTGGTACTATTATGGAGTTATCTCAAGATAAACGTGGTGAATATCAATCCATGGAATATTTGGATGAAACACGTGTATCTGTTGTGTATCACTTGCCTTTGAGTGAAATTATTTACGACTACTTTGATAAATTGAAATCCGCTACAAAAGGTTATGCATCTCTTGACTATGAGTTGATTGGGTATAAACAATCTCCAATGGTTAAGATGGATATTCTGTTAAATGGTGATCCTGTAGATGCATTGTCTATTATCGTACATAAGGACCGTGCTGCTACACGTGGTCGTGCGTTAGCTGAAAAATTAAAAGAATTGATTCCTCGTCAAATGTTTGAAATTCCAATTCAAGCAGCGGTGGGCACGAAAATTGTGGCTCGTGAAACCGTAAAGGCTTGGCGTAAAGACGTTTTAGCCAAATGTTATGGTGGCGATATTTCTCGTAAACGTAAACTCTTAGAAAAACAAAAAGCCGGTAAGAAACGCATGAAGTCAGTGGGCTCTGTAGAGATTCCACAAGAAGCATTCATGGCTATTCTCAAGGTTGAGGACTAATATAATGAAAACAGATTCTAATACTTTGAATCTGTCTACACTTGGGGATATGGGCTTGTATGTCCATATCCCTTTTTGTAAACAGAAATGTATTTACTGTGATTTTCCTGCCTATCAAAATTTACAAGATTATTATGAAACCTATGTATATGCCTTAGTACAAGAGATTGATCTTTGGGTTTCTGAACATCCTGAATCTAAAGAGCGGTCCATTGATACGATTTACTTTGGTGGTGGTACGCCTACTGAATTATCAATTCAACAACTACAGATGATTGTAGATAAAATAAAAAGTACTTTTACTATCAATGAAAACTGTCATATGACTATCGAATCTAATCCTGGGGAAGTAGATTTACAGTATCTAACTAAGTTAGTTAAACTAGGCTTTAATCGTATTAGTTTTGGCGTTCAAACCTTTGATGATAAGGCGCTTACTATGTTGCATCGTAGTCATGATGGAGAAAAGGCCATACAAGCCGTATATGATGCTAAAGAAGCTGGATTTACAGATATTAATATTGATTTAATCTATGGCTTGCCACGACAAACCTTAGAGGATATTCAGCATAATTTAAATATTGTAAAAGATTTACCAATTAATCATATTTCTACGTATGGTTTACAAGTTGAGGTAGGCACTTATTTATATCATTTAGTACAAAAGAACTTGATCTCTATTCCTAGTGAAAGTATAGATGAGTCAATGTATGATATGATGATGGCTGGTTTAAAAGAACTAGGGTTTGAGCGATACGAGATTTCAAATTTCGCGAAGGGTAATTCCTATAGTCGTCATAATTTAAAATATTGGCACTATATAGACTATTTAGGCTTTGGTGCTGGAGCTCATTCCTTCTATGATGGTATACGCCGTAGTAACAATCGTAATGTAATGCCTTATATACAGTCCGTTGATCGATATATTATGCCCACTATCGATACGGAGACGATTACTTTAGAACGAGCGCAAGAGGACTTTTGCTTCTTAGCGCTTCGTACTAAGTGGGGCCTTGATGAGCAAAAATTTGAGGATAGATTTGGCGTATCTGTTAATAATTTATTTGGTAATATATTAGAAGATTTAGTTACTAAAGGCTTATTAGAGTATCAAAATGGTAGTTATCATTTAAGTTCTGAAGGGGCTAAGCATGGTAACTATGTATTTAGTCAATTTATTCGAGAGTAATTTCTCACAGTTTCTCAAAATCTAATATGTTAGTATAAATAGGATGATGATGAATAAGCATGCTAGATTTGAGGAGGAACGATGAAGACATCTGTTATTTTACACGGTTTACATAATGAATTTACTTTAGATCAAATGAAAGCATGCATAGAACTGGCTGAAAAATATGGAGGATCCTTCCGTCATGTTGTAACAGGTATACAAATTACAGGTATTGAAAAAGACGATAAGGAAAAACTTATTTCTGAATTACCAGAAGGCGTAACTACAGTTGTTCATAGAGGTGTAAACTCTTTAATTGCTTGCGTAGGTAAAGGCTATTGTAAAAATGGCCAAATGGAAACTAAAGAATTGGCTGATTATGTGGAGAGAAAACATTACGGCCGAAAAACATCTCATAAGTGCAAAATTGGCATCAGTGGATGTGGCCGTAACTGCCCAGATGCAATGGTAAAGGATATCGCCTTTATTGGTACATCTCAAGGATTTATGCTAGCTGTTGGTGGTAATACAGGCATGAGGCCAGAAGCTGGCAAAATTTTGGCTAGACAGCTTACTGTAGAGCAATCCAAAAAAGCTGTAGATATTTTGATTGATTGGTATGCGGAACATGGGGAACCACGTGAGCGTATGGGAAAACTGTTAGAACGACTTGGTAATCCATTAGAAGGTGTAGAACTATAAATTATTATATTTATACTTCTCATTGATTTATGGTTCTGGTTTATGGATCTTAATATATAAATGTGCATGGCTAGAAAGTAATCTAACTAAGAGTTCATTAACAACAAAATTACAATAGAATTATTACAAATATAAACACTTATACTATTTCAGGTTTTAATAACATAAATTTTATTAGACCAACATATTCTAAGATTGAAAATTTAGGATATGACATAAACGTAGATAGTATAAGTGTTTTCTTATTGTTATACTTTGATTTTTTGACTAATTAATCAAAAATATTGAATTGTCTTTTTGACTAAATAGGTATTATTTGACTTTTTAAGGATTTTTTTGCTTGACAATTTTTTCCAATGTGATAATATTATACATGCGATTAGCACTCAAAGTTTATGAGTGCTAACAAGAGGTGTCATTATGGATGAAAGAAAACAGCGCATCTTGCGAGCCATAATTGAAGACTACGTTAAATCTGCTGAACCGGTAGGGTCAAGAACCATTGCCAAGAATTATAATCTTGGTATTAGTCCGGCAACAGTGCGAAATGAAATGTCCGATTTAGAGGAATTAGGCTATTTGGAGCAACCTCATACATCGGCTGGACGTATTCCTTCAGCTAAAGGCTATCGCTTATATGTTGATTCTATGTTGAATCAACAACCTGTTCCATTACAGGATGCTGAAAAAATTGAAATGTTATGGAAACATTCCAATGGATCGACGAGTGAGCTTTTCTTAAATATGGCTAAATTATTATCTCAAGTTAGCCATAGCATGAGTTTATTCTTAGCTCCAGCTCATGATAGAGCATTAATCAAATACATTCATGTGTTGCCCCTCGATTCACATCAAGCAGTTATGGTTGTCATTACTGAGACAGGAGCTCTTGATAATGAATTGATGTACTTTACTGAAGGCGTTTCGCCTGATGTATTACAAAGTTTGGCTATGCAATTTAGCAATGCATTACAGAATGTAAGTATTGGTCATGTAACGGCTGAAGCGTTAGGGACACTTTTGATTCATATGGAAGGGCCCCAAGGGATTTTGATGATCCTTTCAGAAACATTATTACGAGCAATTAATAAACGTAAGTTGTTCTATTCTGTAGGTACCACGGAGTTGTTAAATCTACCAGAGTTTAAGTCTGTTGAAAAGGTACAACCCTTGCTTTCATTAGTAGAAGAACAAAATCAATTGGGACAACTTTTAAAGGATGATTCACCTACACCTGTGAAGGTAAAGATTGGCGATGAAAATGATACCGAAGCACTACATTCTATGAGTGTGGTACAAGCTGATTTTACAAATCAAGATCAGCCTATTGGTACACTTGCTATTCTAGGACCGACACGTATGGAATATGGTCGTATTATTGGAATGTTGTCTCATATGAAACATATGATGGAATCTATGGTAAAAGAACAAAAATAGAAAGGGCATATAATGGCTGAAGAACAAGACATTAAACAAGAAACAGTAGACGAAACAGCAAAGGCTACTAATGTAGAGGAACCGGCTGTGGAAGAAACTGAAGAAGTTGTTGCTGACGCTGCTCACGTATTAGATGAGCTTAAAGCGGATTTCGATAATCGGTATAAGCGTTTGCAAGCTGACTTTGAAAACTTCAAACGTCGTACTAACCAAGAAAAAGAGCAACTTGCAGGATATGTTAAAGGGGATGTACTTACAGATTTACTTCCTGTATTAGATAACTTTGAACGAGCTGTTCAAAGTCCCGCAGAAGGTGATGCTAAGGTATTCCTTGATGGATTTATCATGATTCATCAAAACTTGATGGCTATGTTATCTAAACATGGTTTAGCCGTTATCGATGCGGTTGGTAAACCATTTGATCCAAATTTCCATCAAGCAATTATGCGAGTGCCGTCAGATGAATATGAATCTGATACGGTATGTGAAGTATTGCAAACTGGCTATACTGTTGATGGTCGTTGTATTCGTCCAGCAATGGTAAAAGTTGTTGAATAGATTATAAAGGTTTTAGGAGGCATATATTATGGCAAAGGTAATTGGTATTGATTTAGGTACTACAAACTCTTGTGTTGCGGTTATGGAAGGCGGCGAACCTACGGTTATTACTAACCAAGAAGGCGCGCGTACAACTCCTTCCGTTGTTGGTTTTGCAAAAAATGGCGAACGTCTAGTTGGTCAATTGGCTAAACGTCAAGCTGTATCTAACCCAGAAAACACAATCATTTCTATTAAACGTCACATGGGTACTGACTACAAAGTAACTGTAGAAGGTAAATCTTATACACCACAAGAAATTTCTGCTATGATTCTTCAAAAAATCAAAGCTGATGCAGAAGCTTACTTGGGCGAACCTGTAAAACAAGCTGTTATTACAGTTCCTGCATACTTTACAGATGCTCAACGTCAAGCTACTAAAGACGCTGGTGCGATTGCTGGTCTTGAAGTACTTCGTATCATCAACGAACCTACAGCAGCTGCTCTTGCATATGGTGTAGATAAAGATGAAGACGGTAAAGTACTTGTATTTGACCTTGGTGGTGGTACATTCGACGTATCTATCCTTGAACTTGGTGATG
>OAQX01000063.1_pt1 | contig 37737 bp, 39 predicted proteins | sample 1475521 | NCBI WGS metagenome assembly OAQX01 (sample SAMEA3360657, study PRJEB22359) | human gut metagenome | biome: ENVO:urban biome; feature: ENVO:human-associated habitat; material: ENVO:feces | place: Bangladesh | collected 2011 | reverse complement strand
TCCTCGCTCAAAGCAGACCATTCGCTCAGTTAACGCATCAGTGTCGTGCTAAAAGTAGACGTGGTTAACAACAATGTGAGTTAATCAACGGAGAGCAGGTCAACTCTAACCTGTATCAAAAAAACAAATGTGTCACAAAGATGCCGCATGCCTTAATTTGAGTATAATTGAGACGGAAGTAGACGGTTTATGGCTAAATATTGTTGATATATAGCTATTTGAAGAGTTGTAGCGCAAGTGTATAGCCCAAACTAATAACGCTACGCCCCTTACCTTTGACGCCTCTTATCAAAGAGCGGCGATGATGCACAGCCCGCACGAGGCAATATTCGCACAAGAATCAGGTTCAGAAATAACCTGATCTGGCATGGTGGGGAGAGTATCACTGAGCAGGCTTTCGGTAAAATGCGGCGGGATGAGGTCGGCGTGGGTTGCAGCAGTACAATGTCGCCCGCAGAGGGTAAGCCACAGCGCGGGATCCTCGGTTTCTATCAGGGATTCGACGAAGTGGGCGCAGTTGTCGACCAAGGCGGTGAAATCCATAGTGACATTATAAGGAAACGAACAATAGATCGAGTAAATCGCAGTCAGGGACAAGGATTGTAGTCATAGAGAAGTCTCCTGTAACGGTTTTCAGGAAGCTAATCCCGACGCCTGATTTTGCAGGCGCGGAAGGAGAAGATACTGCGGCCATTAATCCGCCACAAGGCATTTACGTGCATAAATCGCGCAGTCAAATCCGACTCCCACTGTAGTTCTTGAACCTGATACCACATTTAGCTAATTTAGCTAACTTATCTATTATACCAGTGGTTGCCATGAATATGAATGAAGACGAGATTTATCGCCATATCCGGCAGGCACTTTCCAGTGCGCCTCGTAACCAGTACACCGTCGAGCTGCACCTGCAAATGATTAAATATGCCGACAAACTGGAACACATTACGGCAAAAGCCTTTTGCGAAGGCACTGGTCTGAACCAGAGCCTCGGTACCGAATTCAGCAAAATGCGTAACTTAACCCATCGGTTAAAGGCCGCCGGTCTGAATACCGATCTGCTGTAACCGACTTACGGCACATTATCGCGCAAAACGAGATATTTAATGGCTATCAAAAAAACCGAACTCTATTCTTCCCTGTGGGCAAGCTGCGACGAACTGCGTGGCGGGATGGACGCCAGCCAGTACAAAGACTATGTACTGACCCTGCTGTTTATGAAGTACGTTTCCGATAAGTATAAAGGCGATCCTTACGGGATGATCGTGATACCCAAAGGAGCCAGCTTTGACGATATGGTTGCGCTGAAAAATGACAAAGAGATCGGCGACAAAATCAACAAAATCATCCACAAGCTGGCGGAAGAGAACGGCCTGAAGGGCGTCATCGACGAAGCCGACTTTAACGACGAAGATAAGCTCGGCAAAGGCAAGGAAATGATTGACCGCCTGAGCAAGCTTGTCGGTATCTTTGAAGGGTTAAATCTCTCCAGCAACCGGGCCGAAGGCGACGATCTGCTGGGCGATGCCTATGAATATCTGATGCGTCACTTCGCAACCGAATCCGGTAAGAGTAAAGGGCAGTTTTACACTCCAGCGGAGGTGTCACGTATTCTGGCGAAGGTGATTGGTATTACTCCCGATACTCCGCAAGATGCAACGGTTTATGACCCAACCTGTGGCTCTGGTTCGCTGCTGTTGAAAGTGAATGATGAAGCCCGGCGCGGACTGTCGATTTTCGGCCAGGAGATGGATAACGCTACCAGTGCGCTGGCGCGGATGAACATGATTCTGCATAACAATGCCACCGCGAAAATCTGGCAGGGCAATACGCTGAGCGATCCGCAGTGGAAAGAGGCGAACGGCAAACTGAAAGCCTTCGATTTTGCCGTGGCGAACCCGCCTTTTTCCAATAAAAACTGGACCAACGGGCTGACGCCGAAAAAAGATCCGTTTGAACGCTTCGGCTGGGGTATTCCGCCGGAAAAAAACGGCGATTATGCTTTTTTGTTGCATATCATTAAAAGCCTGAAAAGTACCGGCAAAGGCGCGGTGATCCTGCCCCACGGCGTACTGTTTCGCGGTAACGCCGAAGCGAATATCCGTGAAAATCTAATCAAGCAGGGCTATATCAAAGGCGTTATTGGTTTGCCAGCCAACCTGTTTTACGGCACCGGCATCCCGGCGTGCATCATTGTGATTGATAAAGAGCACGCCCACAGCCGCAAAGGCATTTTTATGATCGACGCCAGCCGGGGCTTTATCAAAGATGGCAACAAGAACCGCCTGCGTAGCCGAGATATTCACCGCATTGTGGACGTGTTCAACCATCAGCGAACGGTACCTGGCTACAGCCGGATGGTGCCCTCCAGCGAGATCGCCGGAAATGATTACAACCTGAATATTCCTCGCTATATCGAGAGCGGCGAGCCGGAAGATTTACACGATCTGACCGCGCACTTACAGGGCGGTATTCCGGCACGCGATGTGGATGCTTTGCAAGATTACTGGCGGGTATTCCCTGCCCTGCGCAACGTGCTGTTTGCTGACGACCGTCCCGGTTACTGTCGGGCGCAGGTGAACGCGCAACAGGTGAAACCGACCATTCTGGCGCATCAGGAGTTTAAGGATTTTGCCACCCGCAGCCTGCTACCGTTTAAAGCGTGGGTGAAAGAGGCAAGTCTGGAAGAGATTCGCAAAGGTGATAAACCCAAAGCGCTAATCCACGATATCAGCGAAATGCTATTGGCGCAGTACGCCAACAGTGAGTTGCTGAACAAATACAGCGTGTACCAGATCCTGATGGATTACTGGACTGATGTCATGCAAGACGATGTGTATGCGATTATGCAGGATGGCTGGCAAGCCGCCGCGCAAATCCGCGAGCTTCAGCCGGTGAAAGGCAAAGATGGCAAAAACATCTGGAAAGAAACGCACGATTTCGAGTTTACCAAACGGCGCTACAAGGCCGATGTGCTGCCCCGTTCGCTGGTGGAAATTCGCTGTTTCCCGGAACTGCTGGATGCGCTGAACCGCGCGCAGGAGCGCAGTGAAGAAGCCAGTCGTCAGCTAGTGGAATTCATCGAGGAGCAGGCAGGTGAAGAGGATCTGCTGGCCGAGGCGAAGAACGATAAAGATAAGGTGACGCAAAAGCTGGTGAATGCCCGTCTAGCACAGTTAAAGAAAACCACTGCCGGCCCAGATGAGCTGGCAGTGCTGAACCGCTGCCTGGCGCTAATTAAGGCCGAAGCCAGTGCGAAAAAAGCGCTGAAAGCCGCACAAGAAGCGCTGGATCGGGCGGTGTTTAAACATTATCCCACGCTGGATGAAGCAGCGATTAAAACGCTGGTAGTGCAGGATAAGTGGCTGGCAACGTTGCAGGCAGGGATCAAGGCGGAGATTGAGCGTATTACCCAGCAACTGGCGTCGCGCGTAAAGGAGCTGGAAGAGCGTTATGCTGAACCGTTGCTAGCGCTTGAAGCCTCCGTTGAGGCGTTGAGCGAGAAAGTGGCCGAGCATTTGCGGGCGATGGGGCTGGAGTGGTGATGGTGGATTTAATGGTGAATGAGCAACGGTCGAGTACGGCGGGGAAAGATGTGCCTGCGGGGTATAAACTGACTGAGGTGGGCGTGATTCCTGAGGATTGGGATTGCGTACCATTTGGTAATCTGTTTAAAACAAACACAAAGAAAAAAAAAGTCAGCGATTATGAGCTAGTTTCATTTATTGGGATGCAGGATGTTAGTGAAGATGCACAATTAAAAAATAATACTCAACTTCCTTTTAAAGAAGTTAAAAGTGGTTTTACTTACTTTGAAAAAGGGGATGTTTTATTAGCTAAAATAACCCCTTGTTTTGAAAATGGAAAAGGATGTCATACCGCTGATTTACCTACTAATGTAGGTTTTGGGAGTACGGAATTTCATGTATTAAGGGAAAATGAAGACTCCGATTCTCGCTTCATCTATTTTTGGACAACTGATAAAAAATTCAGAGCATCACTGGAATCTGAAATGGTGGGAAGTGCGGGACACCGTCGTGTGCCGCTAGTTGCTATAGAAAAATATTTGATTCCATGTCCCCCAAATTTGCAAGAGCAAAGTGCTATTGCTGATTCATTATCTGATATTAATAATTTTATTCTAGCTCTAGAAAAGCTTATCGTTAAAAAACAAGCCATTAAAACCGCTACTATGCAGCGACTACTGACTGGTAAAACCCGTTTGCCACAGTTTGCGTTGCGCAAAGATGGCTCTGCTAAGGGATATAAAAAGAGCGAGTTGGGGGAGATTCCTGAAGATTGGAATTGTATTAATCTTGGTGAGCTAGGTAATTGCATTATTGGGTTAACTTACAAACCTGAAGATACATCTGATTATGGTACATTGGTATTACGCTCATCCAACATTCAAAATAATCACTTAGCTTATGATGATAACGTCTTCGTCAGCATAGAACCACCTGAGCGTACAATTGTGAAAGAAGGTGATATCTTGGTATGTGTAAGAAATGGCAGTCGCCAACTTATTGGCAAATGCGCATTAATTGACAAAAATGCGCAGGGCTCAGCATTCGGTGCATTTATGTCAGTATTCCGAACTGATATATATGGATTTACATTTCACCAATTCCAGTCTGATATTATTCAAAAGCAAATCGCTGAAGTTATGGGTGCCACTATCAATCAGATAACTAACAAAGATATGTTGGGCTTTAAAATCCCATTACCTGAAAATACAGAAGAACAAGCCGCCATCGCCGCCATCCTCTCCGATATGGACAAGGAAATCCAGATCCTGCAACAGCGTCTGGACAAAACCCGCCAGCTTAAGCAAGGGATGATGCAGGAACTGTTAACCGGGAAAATCCGCTTAATATAGAAGGGAAAGCACATGGCTTATGATTACAGCGCCAGCCTCAACCCGCAAAAAGCTCTGATCTGGCGTATCGTCCATCGGGACAATATCCCGTGGATTCTGGATAACGGGCTGCACTGCGGCAACAGTCTGGTGCAGGCGGAAAACTGGATCAATATCGGCAACCCGGAGCTGATCGGCAAGCGTGCCGGGCATCCGGTACCTGTCGGAACGGGCGGGACACTGCATGACTATGTGCCGTTTTATTTTACCCCCTTCTCGCCAATGCTGATGAACATCCACAGCGGGCGCGGCGGCATTAAGCAACGCCCCAATGAGGAGATCGTTATTCTGGTCAGCAACTTGCGAAACGTGGCAGCACACGACGTACCCTTCGTGTTTACCGACAGCCATGCTTACTATAACTGGACCAACTACTACACCAGTCTGGATAGTCTGGACCAGATCGACTGGCCCATTTTGCAGGCACGGGACTTTCGCCGCGATCCAGACGATCCGGCTAAATTTGAACGCTATCAGGCAGAGGCGCTAATCTGGCAACACTGCCCGATCTCTCTGCTGGATGGGATAATTTGTTACAGCGAAGAGGTCAGGTTACAATTAGAACAATGGCTGTTTCAGCGTAATCTAACAATGTCCGTTCACACACGGGCTGGATGGTACTTCTCATGATCACATATACACAAGGCAATTTACTGGACGCACCGGTGGAAGCTCTGGTGAATACGGTTAATACCGTCGGTGTCATGGGGAAAGGCATCGCGTTGATGTTTAAAGAGCGCTTCCCCGAAAATATGAAAGTCTATGCCCTCGCCTGCAAACAAAAGCAGGTGATCACCGGCAAAATGTTCATTACCGAAACCGGGGAACTGATGGGACCGCGCTGGATTGTTAATTTTCCGACCAAACAGCACTGGCGCGCTGATTCCCGCATGGAGTGGATTGAAGATGGCTTGCAGGACTTACGCCGCTTTTTGATTGAAGAGAACGTGCAGTCCATCGCCATTCCACCACTGGGCGCAGGCAACGGTGGTTTGAACTGGCCGGACGTTCGGGCGCAGATTGAATCTGCCCTTGGCGACCTTCAGGACGTTGATATCCTGATTTACCAACCGACTGAAAAATACCAGAACGTTGCCAAAAGCACTGGCGTAAAAAAGCTCACTCCCGCCAGAGCCGCCATCGCTGAACTGGTGCGTCGCTACTGGGTATTGGGGATGGAGTGCAGCCTACTGGAAATCCAGAAACTGGCCTGGCTGTTACAACGCGCCATTGAGCAGCATCAACAGGACGATATCCTCAAACTGCGGTTTGAAGCTCACTATTATGGCCCCTATGCGCCCAATCTGAACCATCTGCTTAATGCGCTGGACGGCACCTATCTTAAAGCCGAGAAACGCATCCCGGACAGCCAACCGCTGGATGTGATCTGGTTTAACGATCAGAAAAAAGAACACGTTAATGCGTATCTGAACAACGAAGCCAGAGAGTGGCTACCTGCGCTGGAGCAGGTCAGCCAGTTAATTGACGGCTTTGAATCGCCGTTTGGTCTGGAGTTGCTGGCAACCGTAGACTGGTTGCTGAGCCGTGGCGAATGTCAACCAACGCTGGATTCCGTTAAGGAAGGGCTGCACCAGTGGCCTGCGGGCGAACGCTGGGCCAGCCGTAAGTTGAGGCTGTTTGATAATAATAATCTGCAATTTGCCATTAACCGCGTAATGGAGTTCCATTGCTGAGGGTTTAAGGAGCGCCTTTTGAGTACCGTGGGCCAGCGCGAACGCGCCACACAGCAGCGTCTGATTCAGTTTTTTGTTGAAGATTTAGGTTACCGCCATCTGAGTCACCGCACCGGGTACACCGGGAACAGCAACATCGACACTAATATACTGAGCGCGTGGCTAAAACGGCGCGGCGTTAATGATACGTTGATCACCCGGGCGTTGCGGCAACTGGATTCCGCCGCCGCTCTGGGCGAAGGCAAAAAACTCTATTACGCCAATAAAGAGGTCTATCGCCTGCTGCGTTACGGCGTGAAAGACAAAGAAGGCGCAGGCGAGCAGAACCAAACCGTGTGGCTGATTGACTGGGCCAACCCACAAGCCAATGATTTCGCCATCGCCGATGAGGTGACGGTCAAAGGCGAGTACTGCAAGCGCCCGGATCTGGTGCTGTACGTTAACGGCATTGCGCTGGGCGTGATTGAACTTAAGCGTTCGTCAGTGCACGTCAGCGAAGGCATCCGGCAGAATCTCGATAATCAAAAGAAAACCTTTATCCGCGATTTCTTCACCACTATGCAGTTAGTGATGGCGGGCAACGATACGCAGGGCCTGCGCTACGGCACCATCGAAACCCCGGAAAAATACTATCTGGAGTGGAAAGAAGATAATCCAGGCGACTATACACATAAACTCGACTTTCATTTAAGTCGTCTGTGTAGCAAATCCAGGCTGTTGGATATCGTCCATAATTACATTGCCTTTGATGTCGGGGTGAAAAAACTCTGCCGCCATAATCAGTTCTTCGGCGTCGAGGCGGCTAAACAACATATTGCCCGTCGTGAAGGCGGTATTATCTGGCACACACAGGGATCGGGTAAAAGCCTGACGATGGTCTGGCTGGCGAAGTGGATCCGTGAAAATGTGCCAAACTCCCGCGTGTTGATTGTGACTGACCGCACCGAACTGGATGAACAGATCGAAAGCGTGTTTATGGGCGTGAATGAAGATATTTATCGCACCTCCAGCGGCAACGATCTTATCGCAACGCTCAATCATCCTAACCCGTGGCTCATTTGCTCGCTGGTGCATAAATTTGGTCGTCGCAGCGAAGCTGAAGACAATGCGGCTACCGACGCCTTTATCACCGAATTACAGCAGTCCCTGACGAAAACATTCCGCGCCAAAGGCGATCTGTTTGTTTTTGTGGACGAGTGCCACCGCACACAATCCGGCAAGCTGCATAACGCCATGACTGCCATTCTGCCGGACGCCCTGTTTATCGGTTTTACCGGCACACCGCTGATGAAGAAAGATAAGAAGAAGTCGGTTGAGGTGTTCGGCCCTTATATCCATACCTATAAATTTGATGAAGCGGTGGCCGACGGTGTGGTGCTGGATCTGCGCTACGAGGCACGCGATATTGACCAGTATCTGACATCAGAGAAAAAGGTCGATGACTGGTTTGAAGCCAAGACTCGCGGTTTGTCGAATTTAGCCAGGACCCAGCTTAAGCAAAAGTGGGGATCAATGCAGAAGCTGCTCTCCAGCAAGTCGCGGCTGGAGCAGATCGTTAACGACATTTTGCTGGATATGGATACCCGTCCACGCCTGATGGACGGGCGCGGCAACGCCATGCTGGTATGCAGCAGTATCTATCAAGCCTGCAAGGTTTACGAGATGTTCAGCCAGACCGAGCTGGCAGGAAAAGTAGCGATTGTGACCAGCTATCGCCCCGATGCCGCCAGCATCAAAGGCGAAGAAACGGGCGAAGGGTTAACGGAGAAACTCTCTAAACACGCCACCTATCGTAAAATGTTGGCTGACTATTTTGAACAAAGTGAAGAGAAGGCCGCCGCACGCATTACCGAGTTCGAGCGGGAAGTGAAACAGCGTTTTATTGAAGAGCCGGGGCAAATGCGCCTGCTTATCGTGGTGGATAAGCTGCTGACTGGCTTTGACGCGCCGTCCGCCACCTATCTCTACATTGATAAAACCATGACCGACCATACGCTGTTTCAGGCGATTTGTCGGGTGAACCGGCTGGACGGTGAGGATAAAGAGTATGGCTATATTATCGATTATAAAGATCTGTTCCGTTCGCTGGATAAAGCGATTACCGATTACACCACGGGCGCGTTTGATGATTACGATCGGGACGATGTGGCCGGGTTGCTGAAAGACAGGCTGGAGCAGGCGCAACTGGATCTCGACAGCGCGCTGGAGATGGTTCGCAGCTTATGTGAACCCGTCAAAACCCCGCGCAGCCTGCTGGACTATCAGCACTATTTTTGCGGTGAATCAGGAGAGAATCAGACTTCGTTAAACGAAAAAGAGGCGCTGCGCCTGACATTTTACCAGTGCGTCGCCCGTCTGCTACGCGCTTATGCCAGCATCGCCAATGAAATGCCGGAAGCAGGCTACACTGCCGAAGAGGTAGAGAGCATTCGCGCCGAAGTCGCTGAATTCGAAAAACTGCGCTATGAGATTAAGCTGACCAGCGGCGATCTTCTGGATATGAAGCGCTTTGAACCCGCTATGCGTCATTTACTGGATATGTATGTTCGCGCCGATGGTAGCGAAGTGCTGATGGATTTTGAAGAGTTAAGTCTGATTGAACTGATTGTCGAGAAAGGCTTGGCGGCGACCGTCGCCCTGCCGGATGATATCCGTAATAATCAGGATGCGATGGCGGAAACCATCGAAAACAACGTGCGCAAAACCATCGTGGATGAAAACCCGGTTAACCCAAAATACTATGGACGCATGTCGCAGCTGCTGGATGAACTGATTACCCTTCGCCGACAAAATGCGCTCAATTATCAGCAGTATCTGGAACGTATCCGCGATTTGTGTAAACAGGTCATCCGCCCGGAGCAAACCGCCGGAGCGTGCTACCCTGCCACCATGGATACACAAGCAAAGCGCGCCTTCTATGATAACTTCGGCCACGACGAGGTACTGGCGACCCGCATAGATACGACGATTCGCTATACCAAAAGGGCAGAGTGGATTGGCGATCGTTTTAAAGAACGGGAAATTGCCAACGCATTACGTGAAGAGACCGCCAGCTATAATATTGATATTGATGAGGTGATAGCGCTTGCCCGTCAGCAGAAGGAATATCACTGATGCCAATCATGCAAATAGGCTCGTTACACTTGCTGGTCAACCGTAAGGCGATTAAGAATCTGCATATCAGCGTGCTGCCGCCTGATGGCAAAGTCCGCGTTTCAGCGCCGGAACATATGACGGAGACGGCGATTCGTATGGCGGTTGCTTCACGCTTTCGCTGGATCAGAAAACAGCAGCAGGATTTCGCCAGACAGCCTCGTCAATCAGAGAGGGAAATGGTCAGCGGAGAGTGCCACTATCTTTGGGGCCGAAGATATCGCCTACTTGTGATTGAGCGTCACGGGCGTCACGAAGTAAAAGTTGCAGGAAATAATAAGCTCCAGCTTTATGTTCAACCGGGAACCCGTGATGAAAATAAGGCATTGGCGTTAAGTGAATTTTATCGACATGAACTAAAACAGCAGGTGGCTAAGCTTCTACCTGAATGGCAGGACCGAATCGGTGTTCCCCTAACATTCTGGGGCATCAAAAAGATGAAAACCTTTTGGGGCACCTGTAACACTACAACAAAACGAATCTGGCTCAATCTGGAGCTAATTAAGAAGCCGCCGGAGTGTCTGGAGTATATTCTGGTGCATGAACTGGTTCATCTTCTGGAACGTCACCATAATGCTCGCTTCCGGTTGCATATGGATCGGTTTATTCCTGACTGGCGTGAGCGTCGGGATTTGTTAAATAATATGCCGTTAGCGTTTGAGGCATGGGAGTATTGATTGAGCCTGTAACTGTTTTTTGTCCATAAATTAACCTTCATTTGATGCTGGATTGAACATATCAAAATCAGACAATTACACAAATCTATGTACAGGCTCTTCAATTTGTTTTTGATCGCTGATGTGACTGACAACAAACGCTCACGGAACACTAAATCCCGCTCTTCAGACGTTAACTCGCCTCGCTCAATAAGCTCTCTGATAGAATCTCGTGGCGTTGGCGTGACTACTTCAAAACAAAAAGTCTCACCATTTTTCTCGGCGACAAAGTCTGGTCCAGCATCCTTGCTTTTAATGTCGCTAAAGCCCATCTCCATAAGGTAGCCTGAGTTTAACGGACACTCCTTCGTAAGGAGCTAAGGCTACGCTGTAAGCAGAAACGCAAGTTCAGAGCGACTACGAACTCGAACCACAATCTGCCAGTTGCGCCAAATCTGCTGAACCAGACGTTCGCTCCTACAGCACCAAATCAGGTCTGGGTGGCGGACCTGACGTATGTTGCCACACAGGAGGGATGGTTGTACCTCGCTGGCATCAAAGATGTTTATACGTGCGAAATTGTCGGCTACGCCATGGGAGAGCGCATGACAAAAGAGCTGACAGGTAAAGCCCTGTTTATGGCGCTCAGGAGCCAGCGCCCACCTGCCGGGCTAATCCACCACTCTGATCGAGGTTCACAGTACTGCGCATACGATTACCGTGTCATACAGGAGCAGTTTGGTCTGAAAACATCAATGTCGCGTAAAGGTAACTGTTACGACAACGCTCCGATGGAAAGCTTCTGGGGAACGCTGAAAAATGAGAGCCTGAGCCACTATCGTTTTAATAACCGGGATGAAGCCATCTCAGTAATACGGGAATACATTGAGATTTTCTACAATCGTCAGCGTCGTCACTCTCGTCTGGGGAATATCTCCCCGGCAGCCTTCAGGGAAAAATATCATCAGATGGCTGCTTAAAAAAAGAACAAATGGTAGTGTCCGCTATTGCCAGTACACCTCACAGCTTATCCGCATTTTTCAGGTCCGTACGCATGGCATAAGCAGTGCCATTCGTCGTCAGCTTATCAACCGTCAGTGTATGGAATACTTTATTCGCTGCACTTCCTGTAAAATATGTCATACTTCCGGTATTTTTTAACGAGCGAAGTGAGGAGTCTCCTGTCAGTTGCCACCAGGTATTGTTCACAGTGGCAGATGCAGACGGGGCATGAATTGCACCGCGGTATGCCGTATTAAAACCACTCAGTAATCCGACCGCGAGTCCCCGGGATGCCTTCTCAGACAATATGCCCTCTTTACCTGATTCAGTTCCGAAGCTGATTGTGGCCTGTTTATCAGAAATAATATCACCAACAACAGATGCCTGGTCTCTGGCTTTCAGTACTGATGAATCAGACATCAGTTTAAATCCGCCATCAGCCATATTGATGGTCGGTAAAAAAGCAGCATCATCTGAATTCACTGGTGTACCGGTAAGCAGAAGGAAAGCGTCACCAATATCAATGCTTCCACTTGTAAACAGCCCTCCCTGAGCGGTCAGCGCTTCTCCTTTATGAATATTCAAGGAGCTGTTTATAAATGACGATGCTTCTGAGAACAGGACTGAAGATGAAGAAACATTGATATGACTGTCTTCAGACGTAATCCCGCCACGAAAATTATTGCGGATATCCAGTGCTGATTTTTGCTCCAGAGTGATATGCCCTGTATAGGAGGATGTTCCTGCGGCAGCAGATTTCCCTTCAACACTGATGACATCATTACCTGTTCCGTCATTTTTATCAGTAAAGACTGTATCTCCGCCGATAATAACAGTGCTCTGGTTAACGGCCCTGATATTCCCATTCATAAATGCATTACGGGACAGACTGATGGACCTAGCATGAGCCAGAAACGCCTTCATCATGCCCCCAGCACTATTCTGATCTCGCCATTACCACCGTTCTGGTAATTAAACGCGTATTCCGGCGGGCTGTGCAGTGGGTTATTGATTCCATTTTTGCTCTGATGAACGTTCTTTTTGCTGCCCGGATTACACCTGTATCAGTAAGCGGGCAAAGTCAGTTAATGTCAGTTTCAAAACGTGCACCTGGGAGGAATTGCACATCTGGTGATTGATTCCACCGAGCTGAAAGTTTCGGTGAAGGTGAGTGGAAAGTCAAAAATATGGCAAAGAACGGCGTCATACTTGGTCGAAGCGCCATCTGGTAGTTGACAGCAACACACATGAAATCATCCGCGCAGACCTGTAGCTAAACAACGTGACTGACTCAGAGGTATTCCCCAGGTTAATCCGACAGCTCCACCGGAATATCAGGTAGCCGCTGCTGACGGCGCTTACGCCCCCCCCAGTTTATGTAATGAAGGATTACGTAGTAAGAAAATCTGTGCTCTTATCCCTCTGTGAAAAGGAGCAGATTACCGGTCCGCTGAATACGTAGCCCCCCAATCGTGCTGTTGCGAGCCAGCGACTGAGCGGGAGCAATGCCCGGTGGAAATAGACAACAGATTACAACTGGCACTCAATAGCGGACGGCTATGTACAGGATAAAACAGCTGTTCAGTGTTTTACTGACATTGCGTGACTACGATGGCCAGGTTGCAGAGGCACTGGCTATGGAGCACGCCCTGAACAAAATGACGAAGACGGGTATGTCAGAAGCGTGCGAATTGCCTGAAAGCCAAACCGGATGCAGAGAGACTCATCCGAAATCTGATTTATTCAACAAAGCCGTCAATAGGTTAGTATGGTTATACTAGGACGAAGTGATACTGATAGTTTATTCTCTGAAATAAATTGAGAATTGTTTTGGTGTTATTCCAAAAAAATATTTGAATACTCTAATGAAATATGGCATGCTAGATATTCCTATACTTTCTGAAACGGAGGAGAGCGGTAATTCATTATCCAGGATTAATTGAAGGGCTCTATCCATTCTGGCCTGAAGTAATAACTGACTGAAAGATGTTTTTTCTGAACTCAGGCGCTTTCTTACTGATACTTCAGATATATTGAATTTATCTGCAATCATACTTATCTTCCAATTCTTTGATAGATCTTTTCTTAACTCATTTTTTACCTTATCGGTAAAGGTTATTCCACATGACGCATATAAAGAGCTTATTATCTTTGCATGATTTTTCATTGTCGCTATAAGATAGGCCGATTTAATAACTTTTAGTTTTAAGTCATTTGTTCTTGTAATAAGCTCAAATAGCTGGTACTGAGGTGCAATGGAGTTTTCCGTAATTATTTTTTCTCTCTGAATATCACAGCCCCCCATAAAGAGTGGATATATTTCTTTCAAAATATCTTTCAGTAGTATTTGCGATTTTCTATCGAAACTCACAATACTAAATGGCGGTAGTTTTTCGTTAACTTTGACGATCTCACATGAAAATGTCATATTTTTTTCTAGAAAGAGAAAATTGTCTTTAGTACAGGTAATACAATCTCTTTCATTTTTGAGTGTGATGAAACAATTATCAGTGTGCATTATTGTAAAAGCATTTAGAGTTATTCTTTTTATTCTTATAAAGTTTGTTGTTAGTTTATTGTCATTTATTTCCTTTAGCATAATTTATCTCCAAGACAAGAAGAATAATCATTTTAGTATAAATTAATTCATGGTTAAAATATTAATGCATACAAAGTGCATTTTTTTATCTAAATCATCTCTTTTTTAATGGACACTTTTTGAGCCAATGGGTGATGTTATTTTTACATTTATGTATAGGAAATGAATTTTACACAAAATTCGATAATAAAAAACCTCAATCAGATATGTGTAAGAGGCCTTTGTAAGTATCCCACATAATAGAACCATTCACATTTAGAGATCTTCCGGCATACTCATTCGTAAGCGGCTCGCGAGGACTGTATTGATACTTACTGAGAGCTCAGATCAACTTTCCAGGGTGACAGTGATCTTACACAGCAATAGTGGACACGCGGCTAAGTGAGTAAACTCTCAGTCAGAGGTGACTCACATGACAAAAACAGTATCAACCAGTAAAAAACCCCGTAAACAGCATTCGCCTGAATTTCGCAGTGAAGCCCTGAAGCTTGCTGAACGCATCGGTGTTACTGCCGCAGCCCGTGAACTCAGCCTGTATGAATCACAGCTCTACAACTGGCGCAGTAAACAGCAAAATCAGCAGACGTCTTCTGAACGTGAACTGGAGATGTCTACCGAGATTGCACGTCTCAAACGCCAGATGGCAGAACGGGATGAAGAGCTGGCTATCCTCCAAAAGGCCGCGACATACTTCGCGAAGCGCCTGAAATGAAGTATGTCTTTATTGAAAAACATCAGGCTGAGTTCAGCATCAAAGCAATGTGCCGCGTGCTCCGGGTGGCCCGCAGCGGCTGGTATACGTGGTGTCAGCGGCGGACAAGGATAAGCACGCGTCAGCAGTTCCGCCAACACTGCGACAGCGTTGTCCTCGCGGCTTTTACCCGGTCAAAACAGCGTTACGGTGCCCCACGCCTGACGGATGAACTGCGTGCTCAGGGTTACCCCTTTAACGTAAAAACCGTGGCGGCAAGCCTGCGCCGTCAGGGACTGAGGGCAAAGGCCTCCCGGAAGTTCAGCCCGGTCAGCTACCGCGCACACGGCCTGCCTGTGTCAGGAAATCTGTTGGAGCAGGATTTTTACGCCAGTGGCCCGAACCAGAAGTGGGCAGGAGACATCACGCACTTACGTACAGATGAAGGCTGGCTGTATCTGGCAGTGGTCATTGACCTGTGGTCACGTGCCGTTATTGGCTGGTCAATGTCGCCACGCATGACGGCGCAACTGGCCTGCGATGCCCTGCAGATGGCGCTGTGGCGGCGTAAGAGGCCCCGGAACGTTATCGTTCACACGGACCGTGGAGGCCAGTACTGTTCAGCAGATTATCAGGCGCAACTGAAGCGGCATAATCTGCGTGGAAAGCTTCTTTCATTCGCTGAAAGTGGAATGTATCCATGGAGAACACTTTATCAGCCGGGAAATAATGCGGGCAACGGTGTTTAATTATATCGAATGTGATTACAATCGGTGGCGGCGGCACAGTTGGTGTGGCGGCCTCAGTCCGGAACAATTTGAAAACAAGAACCTCGCTTAGGCCTGTGTCCATATTACGTGGGTAGGATCACAGATCGCGTACCCGGTTTGTCGGCCAGTCTTGGATATGTTCAATGACGTAATGCAGCCATTTTTCTGGTTCCACATTGTTTAGACGGCATGTACCGATCAGCGAGTACAACACCGCCGCATGTTCGCCACCGCTGTCAGAAACTGCGAGTCGAGTCAGCCGGAGAGAATTTCCCCCCCCCCGGCTGCTCACGGAACCGTACATGACACCCTCGCGTCATACGGCTCTTGCTCACTCATTTGTGTCAACGCCACGATGTTTGACCGTTACCGTCTTATATCACTGGCGCTGACATTTGTATGATTCATAGACATCGTTTCAATTTTCTCAGTCCAAGTTCAAGCTTGTAATTCTGTTCCTGTATATGCTCTTCATTGGGCTGATAGTTTGCATGAACGGCATCAGAGTATGGTGTTTTCTCAGCAAGTTCAAAGTAGCGTTCCATCGGAGTTTTACCGTTGTGAGCGCTATGAGGACGTTCCCAGTTATAGTAATGCTGCCATTCTGCCAGCAGTTCCTTCAGGTCATCAGCAGAAAGATCTACGGTAGCGTAAAACTCAGCTTTGTCTGTCTTTTGGGAACGTTCAACCTTTCCGTTAAGATGAGGCGACGCTGGCTTATTTGGACGAAACTTGATGCCGTATTCTTTTAATCTTTCCTGCACTTTAACGGCAAAAAATTCTCTTCCCCGGTCTGTCTGAAAGCGCTGTATCGGGAAAGGCATTTCTTCAATAACACAATCAATAAAATCCAGTGTGTTTGCCGCCATGCGACGAGAGTAGAGCCTCAGGACTCTGTAGCGAGTGCAATCATCAGCAGATGTGTACTGATTTAAGCCGGGGCCAATTTTACAGGTATCCATCTGAACCCGATCACCGGGAACAGGGCGTTCGTAGCGAATGAAATCAGCTTTAAGCCGAAATTTAACAACAGGTTTAACCTGATTCTGGCAAAGGACTTTGTGGATTGTTGCTATTGCCAGTGAGATTGAATGAAGTCGTTTTAACTCGATTTGAATACGTCTTGCTCCCAGATTTCGCTGAGAACGTAACTCCAGAATCAGAGCGACTTCGCAAGTGCCGGTTTTCGTTGATGGTGAACGCTTGGGGCGACGGCTGTGGCTTTCCATACCAGCGATGCCCTGAGCCAGATATCTGCGCCACCATTTACGCAATGTGGGCCGAGAAATGCCACAGCGACGGCATACAAATCCTGCATCACCGGACGTTTCATAGAGTTTTACCCACTGTAGCCGCGGCTCAATTTCCCTGTTCATAGTGAGGTATTATAGTGAAACGATGTCTATGAATCACACACATCAAACCCTCAAGGATGAATCTGAAAAACTTTCTTCACAAGATAAGATCAATTATAGAGAAGAACAAAGCATCGCCTGCATGGTTACTGATATCCCAGCTAAATCCCGTCATTCGGGGATGGGTGAATTATCATCGTCATGTATTAGCAAAGAAAATGTTCCGCTATATTGATCACCAGATATGGTTAAAAGTGTGGCAATGGTGTGTGAGACGCCATCCAAAGAAAGGTAAACGCTGGATCAGGAATAAGTATTTCACATATCTAACCTTGTCTTGTTACATCCAAATTGCCATCGACAGTTACACCGTTGTGAAACCGGCTCTCTCAAAAAGGGCTTATAAAGGCTTGAGCGGTGTACCGGGAAACCGGTATGCACCGTTCTTAGGGGAGGAGGGCAGTCCAGCAATGAACTGTCCTTATCCGACAAGCACCCGAAACTTCGAAATGATTTTTGCGGGTTCATGAAGTATGATGACCGACGTTATTTTTAACCTTTGATGCTTTAACATATTAGAAAAAGAGAGTTACAGTTGAACATATAAAAAAGCTTCTGTTTTGGATTTATTAAACAAGCCCATATCGATAGTCCAGTCATTCTTTATCAGAACTGTACCTCCATAATTCTGGACATTTATGAATGGAATGTTTGGGGCGACAGCAAATTTTGATAGAATACTGCCATTGATAAGCACATTATCATAATTATAACCGCCATTCAGTCGTGAATAATCAGATTGAATAAGACTAATATTATATTTTGGGATGAAGATCTCAGGGAATAGCGCCTCATAACATATATGAACACCCACTATATGTTGCTTGATGTTAAATATATTTTGTTTTTTTTCTTTGTTATAATATAAAAAAGATGACGACAATGGTTCATATGAGTTAAATACTGATCTTTTTTCAAAAAAAGGTATTAATTTTGTCTTTTGGTGGGTGATAAATGAATTTTTATGCCAAAATACAGAAACTACATTGTTGATATCATTATAGCCATAAAGATTCATAACTATTCCATATTTAAAATTATATCTACCATCTTTTAAATTATTGATGAAGATATCTGTTTTCTTTTTTATATAGTCATTTTTATGTCCGAAAAATACATTTTCGGAAAAAACTATTAAGTCAACTTTTTTACCTTTAATGTAAGCCTCTAAATCATTATAAATATTATTATTAAAACCATTGTTTCTTAAATACAAGCCTACCTGTACGACCACAATGTTTAGTGGTTTATGATATATGCTTGCCGGTGTTCGTTCCGTAAAAAATATGTAAGAGATAATTGATGCTAATGCGATATAAAATATAATGTTGAATTTGAAAATGATGGTGGGAAACAAATTTAAAATAAATAAATTTAAAGCAGGTATATCAGTCACAGGTAGAAAACTTGAAAACTCATTATACAATAGAATTAAGGGGTTTAATGGTATTATTAAACCAAGAGTTGACATGGCAGTCAATAAAAAAGCATGTACCCCCCCTCCCCAATAAAGATATCGATTTAGAAAAGCAAATGTTGTAAAAACAACAATGTTATAACCGAATAATATTGGCATAAAAAACAGACCTAAACTATCGGATATCAGACTGATATTTTGATTAAACATATTTATGCATAAAAAAAAAGCTTCCAGAAATGATATTAAAAAAAGGCATGACCAACTTTTCCGTGATGCATAATAATAACAAAGTAAATACAAAGAAATAATTAAAAAGTTCATCGTAATATTATTTTATGAATTCAGCAATTGAATTAGATTCATCTTATCGTTAACCAACTCAAGATCATGAGTTACCATGATTACAGTTCCTCCCCCATCATTATAATCCGATAAGATATCCATAACTAGTTTTTTATTTTGTATATCTAAACTGGCTGTAGGTTCATCGGCTAAAAGTATATTGGGTTTTTTTATTAATGCTCGCGCAAGAGCCAACCTTTGTTTCTCTCCACCTGAAAGGAATGATACATTACGATTTATCTCAGACAAACCAACTCTCATTAGCATCTCTTGACTTTTTTTTCTTGCCTCTTTTAATTCATTATATGAAACAGAACATAGTAAATTTCTTATGGTATTCTGTTTCATATTAATTAGTGAGTCTTGAAAAGTAAAACCAAAATATTTTTTTCTAATGTCTGTAGTTTCATGATTGTTTTTTACATCTATTTTTTCTCCCAAAAAAAAATATTCTCCAAAGAACTCGTGATCTAATAAACCAATAATATTTAACAGAGTGCTTTTACCAACTCCCGATGGCCCAGTTATAATATTAAACGAACCTTTCTTTATTTCAATTGTTTTATTATTTAGAATAGTGCGATTTTCTACATGTTTACTGTTAATTCTTATCTTTATCATCAATGAAAATCTCAAATGCAGTATCTAAATTATTTGATAATTCTTCCCACTTCCCATGAATTAATAAGGTAACCAAGCGTAAACCAGATGAAACTTCATCTGGTTTGTATGCGCGACTTGTTTTAAAAATTGTGGCAGAACCAGTGAATGAATCAACTAAAGAACGATATCTTATTCTTTTATTTTTTAAATTACCATTTATATCAACAGGATCTATGGTTATATCTATATAGAAATTACTCAATAATTCTATAGATATAATATCATCGCCAGAATTAACATACTGTCCATCCGTTACAAATATGTCTCTAATGATAAAGGGAGCAGACAACGATGGTGATGATAATCTCAATAAAGATTCTATGTTTTTTGATTCAATATCTAAACTCATAATTGATAATTCAACATTATTAATTTCCTGCTCTATCTCCTGCAAATCTTTTTTTGAGATAAAGCCCTTTACAAACATAGCAGCTAAGTGTTTTCTTGAATCTTTTAGACCTGTTAGCTTTCGTGTCTCCATTTCTTTCTTTTTATTTATAATGTCTCTCTTAGAAATGTATTCATGATTATGGACAGAAAATAATGTACATTCAGAGTTAAAAATATCACCTTCAAATATATTAGATAAGTTAACAATGCCTGGAAAAGGACTTTTGTATTTTACAATTTGGCTTCCACGTAACACGCCATAATAAACATTACACATGCCTTTTATAGGTATCACACTGACGAAGAAAATAAAGGTATAGACTATAATATTCAATATCATATTCGACTCTTTGGATCGTGGTTTCTGTTTCATATAAGCTATTTATAGATGATAAATAATTTAAAATAGTATCTTGTTTACTCTTAATTCGTTCATGTATATACTCAACTTCTCTTTTTTTTAAATTCAACTCATCTTCTAAAATGGGGATGCGTTTTTTCAATAATGTTAGCTTTGTAAAGATTTCTTTATGTAATATATCTAGTTTAATAGACTCTCTAATATACTCATTGTGGATTTGAGATATATGCATCGCTTGTGTCTTTTGATTTTCTGATGTGTCAAATATTCTCATCAAAGGGAATGTTATTCCTAAACTTGCATTATAATCCATTTCTTTAAAGCTAAAATCTTTTAAAGCTCCGCCTTTTTTAGGCATCATTCCCAGTGATAAATAAAAGGATGGATAATCAGAAATTTTTTTTATATCATAATCAATTGTATTTGCGAGTAATCTCCATTTATTGTTTTCTTTTAATAATGACTGGAAATCATATATTTTACATGCTTTTAGTTTATCGTAGGTGATATTTAAAAGCATCTCTTTTGGAATATGATACTCTGCAAATATTTTTTTAAACGAAATGTTTAATTCTTCCTCCAGAGTTTCAATATCGAGTTTCATTCTATTCAAGACGTTAGAGCGTATATCAACATCTAAAGTTGATACAATTCCTAAAAACGCCTGTTCTTTTGTCGACTCATATTCTTTTTCTAGTTTCTTATACTGTTCTCTCATTAACTTGATTTGTGATTTCTTTGCTTTGTAATCAACTATTTTCGAGAACAGGTTAATTATATAATCATTACGAGCATAAAGCAATTCAATATATTTTAAACGCTTAACAACATCTAACCTGTCATTTTCTTTTATTGTCTCAAAACCTGATAAAAAATCGTAAGATAGTGACAAATGTAAGTTACTCTCTGAAATATCTGTAAGCCATTGATTATTTTGTATGTATTGGCCTACACCGATGTTAATATTAGGCAACATTCTTTTTATGTTAGCCTGCCTGCTGTTTTCTAATTCTTTTATGTCAATGGAATATGAATTCCATTTTTCATTCTTTTGAAAAACAGCATCAATAATACAATTGGTTGCAAAAGATTGTGCCGATGAGAATAAACCAGTAAATAAAACAAAAGCATGTGATATGTATTTCACTCTATTCTACCTTTAATAACATTTACAGGGTTCATATTGAAAAACAATTTACCAAATATAACGTTAGATATTATGAAAGCCATCAATATAGTGCTCAAAGATATAGTGATCATTGTCATTCTTATGCTTATATCTACATCCAGTATCTTCGTAATAACATACATTGCAGTATAACCCGAGGAAATGGATAAAACCAAACAAATAAATAGTATAATAAATGACTCTGTTAGGACCATTAAAATAATTTCTCCCTGCTTCACTCCATGTATTATCTTTAATGCAATTTCAGTGCTTCGTGAATAAAAGTTACGTTTTGACAGCATAAAGCATGTTACGACAGCAGAAAATGTTAGTATGATATATACGGAGTTAGTCAATAACGAAAAACGTTTCAAAACTCGTTCAACAGTTTCTTTTGCATTCAATGATGTTATAATATTAAAGTCCCTTATCTTATTGTTATACAGTATTTCTCTCACTTCGTTTATACTCTCGAATGTTATGTTTTTGTTTAATAGCAATTTGAACGAGTCGATTTCGTTGCTCATTTTGAGTCTAAACATTGTTTTTAGTGGGACATAAATCTGCTCATTATATAAATTACTGCTCAGTCCAAGACTATCAAGAAAGTCTGTATTTGATGTATAAATAACACCGATAATTTTAAATGGTATACCATTGATGAATACCTGCTTGCTTTTTCCAAATATTCCTATATCATTAACAATAGCAACATTACCATAGAATTTATCATCTAAAAACTTTATGTTTGACATACCTAAACCTAATTCATCGATCCCAGTAACAGGTAATGAGTCACCTGAAAACGGACTGCTTCCAACATAAAAAAAACTCTGTTTTGAAAATGAGATATCATTGCTGATGGTCTCAAAAATCCTCATTATTTTTTCAGTGGTTTTAGGTTGGTTGAGTTTTACATGCATAACTTTGTCACCATAAACTTGCAGCTCATTTTCAGCTTTTAATGACACACTATATATCAATGAATCTGTTATTATAATCCCCACAAAAGAAAGTGATAAAAAAAGCATAAAGGCAAGGTTCTGCTTTTTGTTTTCGAATATATTTAAAAGTGCTTCTGTCAGATAGTAGTAGACAGTTTCTGTTTTACATGACAAGACTAAAGCCTTCTATAATAAATACATTTTGTATTGTTCTCTATTTCTGGTACAGAATATACTAGTGCTGGGTTTGTTTATGATAAATTATTATCACTTTATGATATTAATCAGAAGAGATGGTTACAGTGCGTAATAATGGTAAGCGCACCGTGAAGGACGTGGGGTAAAAATTAGTTTACAGATAGAGTGCCGCCCCAGTGCAATTACCCGGAGGGCGTTTTCACACAGGTTATTGTCGATCTCCACCCAGCCATTACTGCAGTATTCGTTCAGGGCGTCCCATTGCTTCAGCAGATAGGTGAACGCTTTCGCCGTATCCGAGTGACGCGACAGCGTGCTCATCTGCCCCTGGAGCCACTCATACAACGACTGCATTAGCGGTACCGTTCTGGCTTTTCTGACCGCCAGTTGCTCTTCTGCCGGACTGCCGCGGATCTCAGACTCGATAGCGTACAGTGCCCCGATACGACGGAGCGCTTCTCCCGTTACTGTCGTTGGATGGCGGACATGTACATCGTGGATCTTGCATCGGGCATGTGCCATACAAGCCGCTTCGGTTACCTGACCGCTTTCGTAAAGAGCATTGTAACCCGCATATGCATCGGCCTGCAGGATACCTCTGTAGTCCGCCAGATGTTGCTGCGGGTGGATACCTTTGCGGTCGGGATAGTATGAGAACCACACCGCTGCCGGCATGGTCGAACCGGCGTTGCGATCGTCACGAACATAGACCCACAGCCGTCCGGTACGGGTTTTACCCTGACCCGGCTCCAGTACAATTACCGGCGTGTCATCGGCATGCACCTTTCCTGCCTCCAGAACATAGTCATACAGCGCTATATACAGAGGACGGAGTTTGTCTGCCATTTCTGATACCTAGTGCACCAGGGTATTGAACCATACCGATGAGGCAACTGAACAGGCTGTTGTTGATTACGCCGTCGCTTTCCCGGCACACGGTCAGCACCGGACCAGCAACGAGCTGCGTAAACAGGGCGTTTTTATCTCCGGCAGTGGTGTCCGTTCTGTCTGGTTACGCCATAACCTTGAGAATTTCAAAAAACGTCTGAAAGCACTGGAAGAAAAAGTAGCCCGTGATGGCATTGAGCTAACTGACAGCCAGATCGCAGCACTGGAGCGTAAAGCCAGTGATTACGAGGCCTGTGGCGAAATCGAAACGACTCATCCGGGATATCTGGGTTCGCAGGACACGTTCTATGTAGGCAACCTGAAAGGTGTCGGGCGTATTTATCAGCAGACGTTCGTTGATACGTACTCGAAAGTGGCTCACTGTAAGCTTTACGTCACCAAAACACCGATTAGCGCGGCTGACTTACTGAATGATCGTGTACTGCCGTTTTATTCGTCTCAGGGCCTGCCGATGCTGAGAATACTGACCGACAGAGGCACGGAGTTCTGTGGCAAAGTAGAGCAGCATGATTATCAGCTTTATCTGGCAATAAACGATATAGAACACACGAAAACAAAGGCGATGCCCCCGCAGACCAACGGCACCTGCGAGCGGTTCCATAAAACAATCCTGAACGAATTTTATCAGGTAACGTTCCGTAAAAAACTGTACGGCGATCTTGATACATTACAGTCGGATCTTGATGAATGGCTGGCTCACTATAATAATGAGCGACCCCATGAGGGAAAAATGAGCAATGGGCGGACGCCAATGGAAACGTTACTTGATGGAAAGCGCATCTGGGCCGAGAAAAATTTAAGCCAGATGTAATCTGACAGATACCTGTATAAATAACCGGTAACTGTCAGATCAGGTCTGAACTAATACATATTAGCTTCAGATATCGAATTCAATAATCTACTGACTCAGATAAATATATGTTATAATAATTGTGAAAAAGACCACCATATCCGAAATCTACTATCTAACCGCCAAGAAAACTTGGCGGTAACGACTTGGACTAGTTATCTAACCCACTCAGTAATAACCTTATATTTCACGCCATATTTATTAGTTTTGTTCATATCTTGATTTGTATTCAGTGTTGTCCCCGGGGAAACTCTTCCTTTAAAAGTCCCTTGGCTGCCATCGCCATAATAGAATGTTCCAAATAATGAAACACCATGGACTTTCCCTTCGTTGATACCTTGCATACATTTATTAGAAGAGCTATTATATGTATACTGTGCACCTGACAATTTTACACATTGTTGCGGATCTACAAGATCCGAATTCCATCCTCCTCCACCAGCAAATACATTAAGACTAAAACAAGCCGCAATAGAAAAAATTGACACATTAAGTTTTTTCATAATAATCTCCTAGCTTCTTTTGTAGTTAAACAACTCCTGAATAGGAGTTGATGGATGATATACTAAAAATGTTTTTCCTTAATACTACACTTTAAAATATTAGCAGATAGATAATAAAACTTCACAGTTAGATCCTGCTTTTCTACCCAACAAAAGATGCAACTGACAATTAAATGCAATACTGACTATAGCATAATTTTTAAATTCAATTTTATCAATTCTAACTAATGGATATTGTTCTGAAATTTCCGCCAAACGGGAATCTCTCCTCTTTTTGAAAAGAATACGATCTAACACATATTCTGGAATTTGAACAAATAGAGAGGAAAGGACTGACCTCGTTGGATAAAGCAGCCCCGAGGCCTTTCATCCTATAATCTTGCGATATATACTATGTCCTTTCCTCTGAATAGACAACGAGGATTTAGCAGCAATATTTGTAGAAAGAATTATATATTCTATACTAGATATATTCCTTTATAACTAATACATCCCTACATTTGCTGCTTACACTCTGATTATTATTTAGTTTATGACCAAGCCTGCGTTAAGACCAATTGTATATTGACCAGGAAGATAATTATTTGCTTGGGGAATTTGGATACTTACATTTAGGCTCCGAACCCCTGCACTAGCTAGCCCATACATTTTACCCCCCCCATATCTTGTATCTGTTGCAGGAGATTCGCTAACGGTTTTAAAAGTGTAAAATGAAGTAGGATTACTTGTATTGACCATACGAAAAGCTGACTGACTTCCTTCAGACCAATAAGCAATTCTGGAGCCTATATTTGCACAAGACGGAGTTTGAGTAATATTAAAAGTCACGTAATCAGTTTTTGTGGCCTCTGTAGCAGGACGTTCAATTTTTGTAGGGGTGGTGATACTAACCTTACAATTGTTAGTTATTACGATCGTACCTTGCGCAAATGCAGTGCTATCACTAGAAATAGTAGTTGACGGTGGTGATGTTTTAGCCATCGTCATTCCACAATATAGAGAAAGAACTGGACATATAATGAAATAGATACTCTTTTTCATATAAACCTCTCTTAAATAACATTAACTACTACTTAAATAGAAATAATATTTTCCATACAATTAATATGAAATATTATAAAAATCAAAATAGTATCAGTAGACACATACTCTTATATCTCTGATGCCATACATTTACCACTTACTGAGAATATATATTTACCTGGAGGAATATACTGTTCTCCATCGACTATCACATCAAAATTAACTTGTTTTTCCTTTCCTAGCCTGATCCACCCCTGCCATTCTTCATCCAAAGAAGAAAACCAGCTATTACCGCCTATCCTGACCCGTAACTCGCCTTGGTTTCCTTTACTATTTTGTATAACATAATGCCTCGGATGTCCTCCCTCTTGACGATCATTCATCCATATCTGAAACCCTGTATGTATTTCCCGACAGATAATTCGTCCTGTCGCCAGTATCATGCCATCACGTAACTGACTTCCCGTACTCCTGTGGCTTACTAACGTAATCTCTGCAGCCTGAGACAGTCCTCCTATCATCAGAAACACTACACAGGATAAAGACATTATACGGTATCTCATTATTTCTTACTCCAGTCATATGCATACCGCATTTGTTAAAAAAACTCCGGCTGGCCCCTTTTCTTTTGGAAGAATGTAGTCTGCATAGCATTGACTATTCCTTCCCCACTGTGCCTTTAGTTTTCCTGTTTCAGACAGGCCACTCAGATACACAGCCCCCTTGTCATCTACCACCCCTACAGAACCGGATACTTTTCCTTCCAAGGTTATCACTGTACCGAATGGTAAACGCGTTCCATCTTTACGGATCAGATTCAGCACAGCACGTTTTCCCACTCGGGTCTTAAATTCAGCCCGGACAACTGCTCCTTTCGTCGGAACAACACGACTATCTGTCTGTGGGACTTCTACATTTTCAGGGAAAGTCGTCGGATCCAGTGTGAGGACATTTTCCTGGTATGGTGATACATAACCTACCACCCCATATCCACGGGAGCCTGTACTTACACCAGGCCAGCCGCTGACTGAAGCCCCTGCTACATCCGGAGCAACAATCAAGCCTATCGTGTCTCCAGTTCTCTGACCGAAAGTTAGACCTTCGCTATGCATAACCATACTTCCAGACATCCCTAGGTTCATCTGACGGGTGTTAGTATTATAACTATACATTCCCGCCAATTCGCCATAGGTTCCAGACCAACGTAACTTTAACCGACCTGTATCTGCATCATATTTGCTACCTGGTACTATCTGCTCACTAACATCCCAGTTCAATTTTCTTTCAAAAGCGCGTCCACTCAAGCCTACTTCATAACTGGAGTTTTGTCTGGTTGAACGCTGCATCTGTGCCGTGGCATAGATATCATTATCATATCCCCCCCACCAGCGCTGCAGAGGAACACTTATCCACATGTTGAAATTATCCTCTGTACAGAAACGTCTACCGTTGCAGTTCCCAAGATTAAGATTCCGTGACCAATTTAATGAAAGGGAAATATTTTTCCATGAAGTACTATAAGACGCTCCAATATAATCTTGATTTGGTTTACTACGATATACATCACGTCCTCCATTCAACCCCACATACCCCCAACGGCCAAGAGGCTGGTTTATATTCATAGTAATCCGACGAGTTTTGTTATCAAAATTCCTGTCTATGAGGCTAGTGACATTATTATAAGTATTCAAAACATCCGCTAATGTGTGATAATTTTCACCTGAATATTGATAACTCGCAGCCGCAAAACTGGTTCCTGTCAGTCCAAAGGACTTGTCGTAACGAATACGCCAAGTTTGTCCTGTTTCATAATCATATCCCTTTTGTTGCCCTCGAGAATAAATGGTATCTAGTGACATAGCACCGAAATTCCCCAGCGACAATCCTAACCCCAGTGCACCAGCCCGATAATGTTCGGCCCCCTGAACTCCAGCAAATGCCGTCACCCCCCATGGTAAACCATACATAACAGTCGATTGCGCCAAGTATGCTTTTTCCCCCCCACTATCCGATGGCCGATATTGCCCTACGGTTACATTATACTTTAGATATCCTTCACGTAGAGCAATAGCCGGCAAAGTGAAGGGTATTTTAAAGGACTGTATAGTGCCATCTGATTCCAGAATTGCCACTTGTAAATCATCACTGGAGCCTGTCACCGGAAGGTCGTTCAAAGCAAAAGCCCCCGGTGCAACTATCTGACTATGTATCAGATACCCATTTTGACGTACTTCAATTCGGGCTTGAGTTCGAGCTATTCCTCTTACCACTGGCGCAAACTCCCGCTGATTATATGGAATCATATATTCATCAGTTCCTAACATTCCTCCCCGGAAAGGAACACTGTCAAAAATATCCGCAGGAGAATAGCCTTCACCTAAAGTCAAACGACTTCTAATGCTGTTCAATCCACGTTCAGCCCGTATATATGAACTATCCCATTTACCCGATTGTCCAGATGATTTATTCCAAGTAGTTAGATTTCTGAGGCGCCAAGCGCCTATATTAATCCCCGGTTCAAAACTGGACCAAAAATTATCTGAAGAATTCCTGCCGTAGCCTCTATAGTCAAAACGACTCGCTTCCGCCTGCCAATTCACTACAAATGCATCGATACCATCATCCCACATTACTTCAGGTGCAATTCCTGTCAATGATGGACGAATTGCCACCTGCGGAATTCCAATTATTAATTGCTGTGATAGGAATCGATAATATTCTGTAGCTTGAGGTATTACTGATAAGTCAGCACAAATATCTCTACCTCGTTCCTTTTCACTATCAATTCGAAAAAGACCGGGATATTCTTCAACTTTTACTCCATAACGTATTAACATTTCCTTGGTCAAACAGGCCTTTAGATAATCTTTTCCATGTATATCTCTCCCTGTATGAAAAAACATATCTCTTGATTCAACATGGGCACCATTCAAAATAATATCAACTGGATAGATACCAGGTAGTTGTCCTCCATTTTCAAGTAACCTCAAATCTACCCCTTTACCACCTCCGTTTAATAATGATGCGTCAAACGAATACGAACGTGCTGCCACATCCCCCACATAAAAAAATGAAGATATAATTATTATAAATAATGTTGTATATGAGAGCTTATTTTTTTGAGTACACAAAGATGTACTGCATAGAGAGGCATTACAGATGTATTCTTTCATAATTTTATTCACAAAAAAAATTCATCAAGCTTAAAGCTTTGCTTCAAATTGGTTACTGATCCCACCATAATCGGTCACTATTCTCCATGTAACCCCCCCCTTCCAATTCATATCGATAGGATATTCATAAGAGCCAAATGGCGCTATATAATGACGCTCCAGTATTTCTTTTTCGCCCACTTTCAATTCCGCAAGATTTATATAGAACGGTGTTGGGTTTACTCCTTTCAACCTATTACCAACCTTCTGCCATTTTACATTTTCGGCAACGTCATCTGGATGACCTTTCACCATTTTCGGACGGACAAATAATTTAATGCAACTTTTAACAGAAACTTGTATGTCTAGAGCTACTTTATCTGTACCATCTTTATTCTTACTATTTTCCTCAGCCCACTTATCATCAACTTTCGGCGGGATCCCCTTTATACAAACCCACTGTAGAGTTTCACGATCTGTCGGGAAATCACCTCCAGTTTGAATAATACGAAGACGACTAGATTGTAGAGCATCAAGCCGAAACAGTGGTGGCGTTATTACAAAAGGCGCTGGAGTTCTTTGGTCTTCAAGCAGCACCTCTGCCTGAACTAATATCGGATAATCATGCTCATTAATGACTGCCAATGTTTCTCCAGACGAACCTTGGTTATAGACAACACGGGTTGTATCTAAACGCAAAGAAAATACCTTTGAATTGTTTTCAACATTTCCAAACACTTGTTCATTTGCAAATGAAAAAAAACTAAGGGATAAAAGTATTTTTGATGACACAATCCACATCCATTTCATACATTTCATAATTATACTTTACTTTCCTCAAAATAACCCTAGCAAACTATCGCCATGTTTTCTGTGCATAATAAGCAAGTGCGGAATTAACGTCAGATAAAAAAGCAACACACTAAGATTATTCCATTTGGTTCATTAACCATTAAGGTATCAGCATCAAAAAAAATAATATTTTTATCCATCAATTATCACTACATCCACCCACAACTCAATAGGGCTATTTATTTATCGGATTGTGTTTAGCTACGGTAGAATTATCCGTTACCCACTCCCCCACCTGCGAATCTAAATAACAGATCCTAATACTGCTACACTTTAGCTAGCCCATGCATTCCACCGGGGAATAGGCTGACGGTAACCATAAAGTGACGAACCTTTTCCAACAGTTGCCACATTGAACGACACTGGTGATTTCGGGTTATTGTTTCATGAAACTCCTGTCTGCCAGCACCAGTGATATAAGACGGTAAATGGGGATGTAGACTCTCTCGCCCGCTTTCTGCAAAACGGCCTTACCGGTGCGGCCACCAGTCTGGTGACAATGTTCGCAATCGCCGCCACCATGTTCTGGCTCGACCCGTTCCTGGCGCTGACGGCATTAAGCACAGTGCCAGTGGCCGCAATGGCAACCATGATTTATCGCCGCCTCAGTACCCCTTCTTATGCACAGGCACGGGCAAAGTCAACAAGCACCCTGCAGGAGAAAGTCTCCGGCCTGCGCGTCGTGCAATCGCATAATCAGCAGGAACTGGAGGGCGTCCCGCTGCGCGCGTTATCGGAGCGCTTCCGCGCAACTGCGTATTCCGCTCTATTCGATCGAGGATTGGCAGCAGTTATCAAGGATTGTCAACGCCTGGCAGCAGGCGACAGCCAGCGGCAAACATATTGATGAACTACTGGCGACAGAAGGCACTGAGGACCTCGGGTCCTCTTCGCTCCTCCCCGTCACCGGTGCACTGCATCTTGATGAGGTCACGTTCAGTTATCCCGCCAGTCACGAGCCAGCTCTGAACAAACTTACCCTGACGATCCCTGAGGGAATGGTTGTCGCGGTCGTCGGTCGCAGCGGTGCGGGTAAGTCGACGCTGATTAAGCTGATTGCCGGGTTGTATTTCCCCACGCACGGCAACATCAGAATCGGTGTGCAAATGCTCGATGATGCCTCGCTCACTGAGTATCGTCGCCAGATTGGGCTTGTCGATCAGGATGTAGCACTGTTTAGTAGTGATATTGCAGAAAACATTCGTTATTCACGGCATCCGCCACCAATGAAGACGTTGAAATTGCCTCACAGCGGGCAGGGCTGTATGAGATGGTGTGCAATCTGCCGCAGGGATTCCGGACACCGGTGAATAACGGCGGAGCCGATCTGTCCGCAGGTCAGCGCCAGTTGATTGCGCTGGCCCGCGCGCAACTGGCGAATGCTCACATCCTGCTGCTCGACGAAGCCACGTCATGTCTGGATCGCACATCCGAAGAACGACTGATGTCATCGTTAACAGATGTCGTGCATGCCGGGAAGCACTCGGCGCTGATTGTTGCACATCGTCTGACCACCGCGCAACGCTGCGATCTGATTGCCGTTATTGATAAGGGGTTACTTGCGGAATACGGAACCCACGAACAGCTGTTATCTGCAGGCGGCCTCTATACCCGCTTATGGCATGACAACGTCAGCAGTACTGCGCTCCATCGCCAGCACAACATGAAGGAGGAAACCCCGGGATAGTTACTGGACACGTAATGTATTAAAAACACAGTCAGAAGCGGCGGTACCGTGAATAGCCGCTTTAATTATTTATACTGACATCCTTAATTTTTAAAGAGTATGAATGCTGAACATGCAACAACATCCCTCTGCTATCGCCAGCCTGCGCAACCAACTGGCAGCGGGCCACATTGCTAACCTTACTGACTTCTGGCGCGAAGCTGAGTCGCTGAATGTTCCTCTTGTGACGCCAGTCGAAGGAGCGGAAGATGAGCGAGAAGTGACCTTTCTGTGGCGCGCCCGACATCCTCTGCAGGGCGTTTGTCAGCGTCTGAACCGGGTGACGGATAAAGAGCACGTAGAAAAAGGAATGATGAGCGCCCTTCCCGAAACGGATATCTGGACACTGACACTGCGTTTACCCGCAAGTTACTGCGGCTCCTATTCGCTGCTGGAAATCCCCCCCGGCACTACGGCTGAGACGATTGCACTGTCCGGAGGCCGTTTTGCCACCCTCGCCGGAAAGGCCGATCCGCTAAACAAAATGCCGGAGATCAACGTTCGGGGAAACGCAAAGGAATCAGTGCTGACACTTGATAAAGCTCCCGCCCTGTCGGAATGGAACGGCGGCTTCCACACCGGACAACTGCTTACCTCCATGCGCATTATCGCCGGGAAATCTCGCCAGGTTCGGCTCTATATTCCGGACATTGATATTTCTCAGCCCCTCGGGCTGGTCGTGCTGCCCGATGGTGAAACCTGGTTTGATCACCTTGGCGTATGCGCGGCAATTGACGCCGCCATAAATAACAGGCGCATCGTGCCCGTGGCTGTACTGGGCATTGACAACATTAATGAACATGAACGCACTGAGATACTCGGCGGGCGCAGCAAGCTGATAAAGGATATCGCAGGACATCTGCTGCCGATGATCCGCGCTGAACAACCGCAGCGTCAGTGGGCAGACCGTTCGCGCACAGTGCTGGCCGGGCAGAGCCTCGGCGGGATCAGTGCGCTAATGGGGGCTCGTTACGCACCGGAAACGTTCGGTCTGGTGCTCAGCCACTCTCCTTCAATGTGGTGGACGCCAGAAAGAACCAGTCGACCAGGCTTGTTCAGCGAAACCGATACCTCATGGGTGAGTGAGCATCTGCTTTCTGCCCCACCGCAGGGCGTGCGTATCAGCCTGTGCGTGGGATCGCTGGAAGGTTCGACAGTGCCTCACGTTCAGCAACTTCACCAGCGGCTGATTACCGCTGGCGTCGAAAGCCATTGCGCAATCTACACCGGTGGTCACGATTACGCATGGTGGCGCGGTGCACTGATTGACGGGATTGGTTTACTACAGGGTTGAGTTGACCCACAAACACTTTCAGGAAACGGTACAGACTTCCTGAATAAATCAAATTGTCACCTGCGGAAAAGGAATAATCATCAGATGTATGCCCGCGAGTATCGCTCAACACGCCCGCATAAAGCGATTTTCTTTCATCTTTCTTGCCTCACCCTTATCTGTAGTGCGCAAGTTTATGCGAAGCCGGATATGCGGCCACTGGGGCCGAATATAGCCGATAAAGGCTCCGTGTTTTACCATTTCAGCGCCACCTCTTTCGACTCTGTCGATGGCACACGCCATTATCGGGTATGGACGGCCGTGCCGAATACAACCGCACCGGCATCGGGTTACCCGATTTTATATATGCTTGACGGTAACGCAGTTATGGACCGCCTGGATGACGAACTGCTCAAACAATTGTCAGAAAAAACACCGCCAGTGATCGTGGCTGTCGGGTATCAGACCAACCTCCCTTTCGATCTCAACAGCAGGGCTTACGACTATATGCCAGCAACAGAAAGCAGAAAAACAGATCTCCACTCAGGGCGTTTTAGCCGTAAGAGTGGTGGCAGCAACAACTTCCGCCAGTTACTGGAAACGCGTATTGCCCCAAAAGTGGAACAGGGACTGAATATCGATCGGCAACGCCGCGGCTTATGGGGGCACTCCTACGGCGGCCTCTTCGTGCTGGATTCCTGGCTGTCCTCCTCTTACTTCCGGTCGTACTACAGCGCCAGCCCGTCGTTGGGCAGAGGTTATGATGCTTTGCTAAGCCGCGTTACGGCGGTTGAGCCTCTGCAATTCTTCGCCAAACACCTGGCGATAATGGAAGGCTCGGCGACACAGGGTGATAACCGGGAAACGCATGCTGTCGGGGTGCTGTCGAAAATTTATCCCCCCCCTCACTATACTGAAAGATAAAGGCGTCAATGCCGTATTTTGGGATTTCCCCAACCTGGGACACGGGCCAATGTTTAATGCCTCCTTTCGCCAGGCACTGTTAGATATCAGTGGTGAAAACGCAAATTACACAGCAGGTTGTCATGAGTTAAGCCACTAAACACTGCCCGCTTTTACACGGGCAGTGCGCCTGAAACACTACGATCAGAATGATGCGGTAACTCCGGCATAATAAGCCCGGCCTGGCTCGTTATAGGTATTCGCCCCTTCAGAAGATCGGAAGATCTGTTTATTGAGGATATTACTGACGCCGACATTAAGACGCAGATTTTTATTAATATCGTAATTGAAGTTCGTCCCCACCAGTGAATAAGCGCCCAGCTCTTTACTTGACAGACCGCCAGTATCTTCACTGCGGGTTTCCGCATGAGTACGCGGTTTTTGTCTGCCATATAACGTCCAGTTGACGCTGGCAGAAAACGCCTGGGTGATGATCCAGTTAAGCGAGTTATTAATAGTATATTTCGGGATGACCGACAGAGGATTACCGGTGTCTTTTTGCTCCGAAGTGATCATCCATGTGGCATTGGTATTCCAGTTCAGACGATCTTTCACCAGTGGGAAAGACATACTGGCTTCGATACCGTCCACCAGAGCTTTCCCGCCATTCTGCCACTTGAGGATATATGCGCCTGAAGCGGTTTGCCCGATAACGTTATCCCCGGCCACGATCTTATTCTGGTAATCATTGCGGAAGTAGGTCACACTTGCGTGGTAATCTTCCCAGGTGAACTCCAGCCCAATTTCTTTATTGACACTGATTTCCGGATCGAGATCTTTATTACCGATCAGGTAGCACCCGCCTGATGTAATATCTTTTGGACAGCCATTGCCTTTCGAGTAGAGCAGATAGCCTTCACTGGATTGATACAGGTTTGTACTGCACCCATTTTGTTGGACGATGAAATGGAATAGCCCCTGATATGTCAAAGCCAAAATACCCTTTTGAAAAGCGCCTTGAAGTCGTGAATCACTACTTCACTACTGATGATGGTTACAGGATCATCTCGGCACGTTTTGGTGCCCCCCGAATCCAGGTCAGGACATGGGTTGCCCTCTATGAAAAACATGGAGAAAAAGGTTTAATTCCCAAACCTAAAGGTGTTAGTGCTGATCCAGAGTTGCGTATTAAGGTCGTGAAAGCTGTGATCGAGCAGCACATGTCCCTTAATCAGGCTGCTGCTCACTTTATGCTTGCTGGTAGTGGTTCTGTAGCCAGGTGGCTGAAGGTTTATGAAGAGCGCGGAGAAGCTGGTTTACGCGCGCTCAAGATTGGCACCAAAAGAAACATTGCAATATCAGTTGATCCAGAAAAAGCGGCATCAGCATTGGAGCTGTCAAAAGACCGACGCATTGAGGATCTTGAAAGGCAAGTTCGATTTCTTGAAACGCGGCTTGTGTATCTAAAAAAGCTGAAAGCCTTAGCTCATTCCACGAAAAAGTGAAAGTACTCAACGAGCTAAGGCAGTTTTATCCTCTTGATGAGCTTCTCAGGGCTGCGGAGATACCGCGCAGTACGTTTTATTACCATCTAAAGGCTCTCAGCAAGCCTGACAAGTATGCGGACGTTAAAAAGCGTATTGGTGAGATTTATCATGAGAATAGAGGCCGATACGGATACCGTAGGGTAACGCTGTCTCTTCATCGAGAAGGGAAACAGATTAACCATAAAGCTGTTCAGCGCCTGATGGGAACCCTCTCACTTAAGGCAGCGATTAAGGTCAAGCGATACCGCTCTTACAGAGGAGAGGTAGGGCAAACCGCCCCCAATGTTCTCCAAAGAGATTTCAAGGCTACGCGGCCAAACGAGAAGTGGGTTACCGATGTTACTGAATTTGCAGTCAATGGGCGCAAGCTGTATTTGTCTCCAGTAATAGATCTCTTCAACAATGATGTTATTTCTTACAGCCTTTCGGAAAGACCAGTGATGAACATGGTTGAGAATATGCTCGATCAGGCATTCAAAAATGCTTAATCCTCACGAGCATCCTGTTCTGCACTCTGACCAGGGATGGCAGTATCGTATGAGAAGATATCAAAATATCCTTAAAGAACATGGTATTAAACAAAGCATGTCCAGAAAAGGCAATTGTCTGGATAATGCTGTGGTGGAGTGTTTCTTTGGAACCTTAAAGTCGGAGTGTTTTTATCTTGATGAGTTCAGTAATATAAGCGAACTGAAGGATGCTGTTACGGAATATATTGAATACTACAACAGCAGAAGAATTAGCCTGAAATTAAAAGGTCTGACTCCAATTGAATATCGGAATCAGACCTATATGCCTCGTGTTTAACTGTCCAACTTTTTGGGGTCAGTACAGTTTGGGGCTTTAAAGGTTCGGGCAACCCCTGCTTTGACTTTGAAATAATCGCCCAATTCCTGCGAAAGATTCAGACTGCGGCTGAAGTTCCCGCCGGAGTCGCTGAGATAATCAAAGCGCAGGCCGGGAATGATATTCGTGCCAGGAACCGGTTCAGAGTTTTAATAACTGGCTCAAAGCTGAAAGCTTTCCGGCCCCCCCAGCCTAGCTGGGGGTTTTCTGTGCACAAAAAAACCCTGTAAAAAACTTACAGGGGTATAAGGCTTAGCCTAACTTGCGTCTGTTGCATGGTGCCGGGTGCCTCCCGGTGAATTCAGTCGGTGTCACTGAACCCGCGTAGGCTTCGCTCATAACATAATAAATGCTATGTACACCAGTCGCCCCACCGCACAGGGGGATTCACCACACGGCGCACTTTTTAACAAATATCCCTCCGGCCAGACAATAATAAACATAATGAATTGTGATCTTCTTAACAGTTTTAAAGTGTTACAGATAATATGCCAAGTAATTGCTTGTTTTTTCATCAATAGGAAGACCACACCAACAACCCCAGCTATCAGCCAGAACCGACATTATCCGGCTGATAAAATCTACCATCACTCCAACACCAATCACCGCCTGTGCCAGATCGCGTTTCTCAAACTTTTTAATCTCTGTTGCCACTCTGCGGGTTTTCTTTTTGAATTTTGAAAATACCAAATATCGTGACGTTTCTTTGGGGGATGAGCTATCAAGCGGGAACGATCTGCCTACAGAGAAAGTCAGCCAGACCACTCTGCAAATTATCCCCGAAAGGCTCTGTGACTGATATGTGCCGGGCATGGCGCAATGGGCCAGTGGCAGTGTGTGATGGTGGCCCTTACTGGATTTGAACCAGCGACCAAGCGATTATGAGTCCTCTTACCACTGAGCTAAAGGGTTGGAGAACGCAATATCACCTGTCTTATATGATTACACCCAGAATTTCCCGGACTGTCTTGTCAAAACATTCAGTCTCCAATTCCCACCAATAGCAAGACGGTCACTATGACAGCATCTCCGGAATGAGCTCAGGGCACGGGGGTTTACCGAGGTTACTTTTCCAACGAAGTTTCTCAAACGCAGGCGTGATAACATTCAAACTTAGGATCTCAGTTGCTATCTTTTCCCATGTCTTACGGATTAATGTCATCGGTTGCATACAAATCGCTACAAGCTGCATCAAGGCACATGCTTCATATGTACAGTACACCAAGATGGATAGGTGTTTCACCTAATCCTAGCTCATTTCAGGCAGGCTCAACAGGCTGCAGCCCGCATGTTTAAGGGCGCAGGTTATCAGCAGGTTATAAGCTGACCGGATACATTCCGGCAAAGAAAAACCTTGCAGCGATGAAAGCCGTTTCGGTAATGCAATGACGATAAAGCTGTCCTGTATATATGTGCTTCGCCTCAAACGCTTGCCGTTTTGGTATTGTGCACATGCCGTCTGAACGATGTGGAGCCAGAAAAATGGATGCGTTATGTCATTGAGCATATCTAGGACTGGCCGGCAAACCGGGTACACGATCTGTTGCTCTAAATAGTTGAGCTGGCCTCTCAGTAAATATCAATACGGTTTTGGTGAGCCGCTTACCACTGAAGCATCACTTCGGCAGGTAGATTTCTGCAGGCAGAATGGCGCTTACCTTAGCGATAAGCGCGTAAATGTGGTTATTCAATACCTGTGGTGACTGTAAAAGTGCGCGTTTGCTGCGGTGCAACCTGAATCAGCGTGCCATTACGTTGCGCGGCAAGATACC
>OAQX01000053.1_pt1 | contig 48535 bp, 24 predicted proteins | sample 1475521 | NCBI WGS metagenome assembly OAQX01 (sample SAMEA3360657, study PRJEB22359) | human gut metagenome | biome: ENVO:urban biome; feature: ENVO:human-associated habitat; material: ENVO:feces | place: Bangladesh | collected 2011 | reverse complement strand
AATACATAACTTACTGGAATCAAAAAAGAATAAAACTCAGTCTTGGGGGACTCAGCCCGGTAGAATACCGGACTGAGTATCAAAAAGCCGGTTAACTGAAACTGTCCAGGTTTTGGGGTTCAGTTCATGGCGCGTCTTATCAGGCCTACATATCCGCGCCTATTATCCGGCAACCACCGTTTACCCCGTCACCACCTCACCCGCCGGTGGCGTTTCAAGCAGTTCCAGCATAGTACGGGCGATTTCACGCTCACCCATCACTACCTGATTTGCACCACGTTCGGTGATATACGCCACTTCATCGTCATAATGGGCGCGGGCAATAATCTCAATATCCGGATTTTTCGCGCGGGCAGATGCCACAATCTCACCCGCTTCATAACCGTTGGGAATCGTCAGGATCAGCCATTTTGCACATTCCAGATGCGCCAGTTGCATAATTTCTTCGTTCGCCGCATTGCCCAATACTGCGCGGACCCCGCGCTCTCGCAGCTCATCAACACGGGTTCGTGACGTCTCAATCACCACCAGCGGAATATCAGAGGCGAGCAATTTCTCCCCCAGCAGGCTGCCTACACGACCGTAACCTACCAGTAGCGCATGGTTGCAAATATCCACTGGGATCTGCTTCTCTTCTTCGATAGCCTCTTCCAGCGTCTGCTCTTCCAGCGTTTCGGTCTTCGCCAGATATTTCTCCAGCAGCGCAAACAGGACCGGGTTGAGCATAATCGACAAAATCGCCCCTGCCAGTACCAGGTTCTGCCCGGCTTGCGGCAACAGATCCAGCGCCATGCCCAGTCCCGCCAGGATAAACGCGAACTCACCAATTTGCGCCAGGCTGGCGGCGATAGTTAATGCCGTACGTTGGGAGTGACCAAACAGTCGCACCAGGAAAAACGCGGCTAACGACTTACCAAACAGAATAATCGCCAGCGTCGCCAGCACTGCCAGCGGTTGCTGAATCAGAATTAACGGATCAAACAACATCCCGACGGAGACAAAAAACAGCACCGCAAACGCGTCGCGCAATGGCAGCGTATCGTGGGCGGCACGGTGACTCAGTTCAGACTCGTTCAGTACCATCCCGGCAAAGAACGCACCGAGTGCAAAGGAGACATCAAACAGCTCCACCGCACCAAAGGCAATCCCTAACGCCAGCGCCAGCACCGACAGGGTAAACAGCTCACGGGAACCGGTTGCTGCGCTACGTGCCATAATCCACGGCACCAGACGGCGACCTACCAGCATCATAATGGCGATAAATGCGATCACCTTGCCGATGGTGATCCCCATATCGACAGCAAGAGTGGCAAAGCCCACATCGCCTTGTTCCATCATTCCTGCCACTGCGGGCAGCAACACCAGCGTCAGAACCATTACCAGGTCTTCCACAATCAACCAACCGATGGCGATTTGCCCACGCTGACTGTCTATTAATTGCCGTTCTTCAAGTGCGCGCAGTAACACCACGGTACTGGCGGTGGAAAGGCATAAGCCGAACACGATACCGGTCATTAACGACCAGCCCAGCACGGCGGAGAGCGCCATACCCAGCAGCGTCGCCACGGCTATCTGGGCGATCGCACCGGGAATGGCGATGGCCTTTACCGCCATCAAATCCTTCAGCGAAAAGTGCAGACCCACGCCAAACATCAACAGAATGACGCCCAGTTCAGCCAGTTCCGGCGCAAGCTTGGTATCGGCAACAAAGCCCGGAGTGAATGGTCCTGCCAGCACACCCGCTAACAGATATCCCACCAGAGGAGAAATACGTAGTTTATTGGCCAGCATGCCGAGGATAAAGGCGAGCACAAGGCCGCCAACAATGGTGGTGATAAGCGGGGTGGCGTGATGCATTCCGTCTCCTTTTCCTGGTGGTTATTGTCCATTTTTGGCCGGGAAAACCAAAATTACAGGTAATAGTTTATGACAATTTCATTGATGATGTTTATGAATAATTGTTGAATTTTGCAGAAAAATGGAATTAGCTGCAAAAAAAGCACGGATCGGAAAACTGAAGGCGGTTTAACAGAGGAAAGGCTTATGGCGACTGTAAAATGATGCAGCCAAAGTTTGCCTTTGGCTGCAATGAAATCACTCTTTATGCCGGTTATCAGGCAGGAATATGGTCAACATCCCCAATAGTGGCAGGAAAGCACAGATTTTATAGACTAACTCGATGCTGGTGTGATCGGCGATAAGCCCCAGAACTGCCGCTCCCAGACCTCCCATGCCAAAAGCAAAACCGAAAAAGAGTCCAGAAACCATACCGATACGTCCCGGAAGTAGCTCCTGAGCGTAGACCAGAATGGCAGAGAATGCCGAAGCGAGGATAAATCCAATAATCACCGTTAAAACCCCCGTCCAGTGCAGGCTGGCGTAGGGTAAAATCAGCGTAAACGGCGCAACGCCGAGGATAGAGCCCCAAATCACATATTTCCGCCCAATTTTATCCCCTACAGGCCCGCCGATCACCGTACCTGCCGCAACGGCAAACAGGAAGGCAAACAGATGAAGCTGAGCATTCTGGATAGATAATCCGAATTTTTGCATCAGATAAAAGGTGTAATAGCTGCTGATGCTCGCCATATAGAAATATTTCGAGAAAATGAGGATTAACAGAATGCTGACCGCCAGTACCACTTTGTTTCGCGGCAGTGGATTGATAATCGTCGCTTTGGGTTTTCCTTTATTCATTCGGTGCTGTGCCGAGTACCAACGGCTGATTTGCGCCAACACCACGATCGCCAGCAGTGCCGCAAGCACAAACCAGGCAACGTTGCCTTTACCATAAGGCGCGATAATCACCGCCGCCAGCAAGGGCCCCAGGGAACTGCCAAAGTTGCCGCCGACCTGAAAGATAGATTGCGCCAGGCCATGACGCCCGCCAGAAGCCATACGGGCCACGCGAGAAGATTCCGGATGAAAGACCGATGAACCGGTACCGACCAGCGCCGCCGCCAGCAGAACTGCGCCAAAACTGCCCGCCAGCGCAAGTAGCACCAGACCACTTAAGGTAAAGCACATGCCAATTGGCAACGACCACGGCATCGGATATTTATCGGTCCAGTAGCCGACCACTGGTTGCAGTAGCGAAGAGGCGAGCTGGAAGGTGAGGGTTATCATGCCAATCTGCATAAATGTCAGAGAAAATTCTGACTGAAGCAGCGGATAAATCGCCAGAATCAGCGATTGGATCATGTCGTTCAGCAGATGTGAGAGGCTGATAGCACCTAAAATACCAAACGATGTTCGGGCCTTGGTCGTTGACGCAGCCGCGCCCGCCACAGGCTGGGTTTGTTCACTCATTGCCATAGGAAAGTCACTTTTTCAGGGTTGCGATGTAAAGAATGATCTTATTTGTGATTATTACCCGACTAACATACCTGTATGCGTCGCCTGAAGGAAGTCTCAACGCTGAATACAGAATTTCTAATCTGGATGCAGATTTATCTTCACCGGACGCAGACTTGTCTATGATGTCGCGTCATACTATTTTTCAACACGTTGAAATCAGGTCAGGGAGAGAAGTATGAAATTATTGCAGCGGGGCGTGGCGTTAGCACTGTTAACCACATTTACACTGGCGAGTGAAACTGCTCTGGCGTATGAGCAGGATAAAACCTACAAAATTACAGTTCTGCACACCAATGATCATCATGGGCATTTTTGGCGCAATGAATATGGCGAATATGGTCTGGCGGCGCAAAAAACGCTGGTGGATGGTATCCGCAAAGAGGTTGCGGCTGAAGGCGGTAGCGTGCTGCTACTTTCCGGTGGCGACATTAACACTGGCGTGCCCGAGTCTGACTTACAGGATGCCGAACCTGATTTTCGCGGCATGAATCTGGTGGGTTACGATGCGATGGCAATCGGTAATCATGAATTTGATAACCCGCTCACCGTATTACGCCAGCAGGAAAAGTGGGCAAAGTTCCCGTTACTTTCTGCCAATATCTACCAGAAAAGTACCGGCGAGCGCCTGTTTAAACCATGGGCGCTGTTTAAGCGTCAGGATCTGAAAATTGCCGTTATTGGCCTGACGACGGATGACACAGCGAAGTTAGGCAACCCAGAAAACTTCACCGATATTGAGTTCCGTAAGCCCGCCGATGAAGCGAAGCTGGTGATTCAGGAGCTGCAACAGACAGAAAAGCCAGACATTATTATCGCGGCGACCCATATGGGGCATTACGACAATGGTGAGCACGGCTCTAACGCACCGGGCGATGTGGAGATGGCACGCGCGCTGCCTGCCGGATCGCTGGCGATGATCGTCGGTGGTCACTCGCAAGATCCGGTCTGCATGGCGGCAGAAAACAAAAAACAGGTCGATTACGTGCCGGGTACGCCATGTAAACCGGATCAACAAAACGGCATCTGGATTGTGCAGGCGCATGAGTGGGGCAAATACGTGGGACGGGCTGATTTTGAGTTTCGTAATGGCGAAATGAAAATGGTTAACTACCAGCTGATTCCGGTGAACCTGAAGAAGAAAGTGACCTGGGAAGACGGGAAAAGCGAGCGCGTGCTTTACACTCCTGAAATCGCTGAAAACCAGCAAATGATCTCGCTGTTATCGCCGTTCCAGAACAAAGGCAAAGCGCAGCTGGAAGTGAAAATAGGCGAAACCAATGGTCGTCTGGAAGGCGATCGTGACAAAGTGCGTTTTGTACAGACCAATATGGGGCGGTTGATTCTGGCAGCCCAAATGGATCGCACTGGTGCTGACTTTGCGGTGATGAGTGGAGGCGGAATTCGTGATTCTATCGAAGCAGGCGATATCAGCTATAAAAACGTGCTGAAAGTGCAGCCATTCGGCAATGTGGTGGTGTATGCCGACATGACCGGTAAAGAGGTGATTGATTACCTGACCGCCGTCGCACAAATGAAGCCAGATTCAGGTGCCTACCCGCAATTTGCCAACGTTAGCTTTGTGGCGAAAGATGGCAAACTGAACGACCTGAAAATCAACGGCGAACCGGTCGATCCGGCGAAAACTTACCGCATGGCGACATTAAACTTCAATGCCACCGGCGGTGATGGCTATCCGCGCCTTGATAACAAACCGGGCTATGTGAATACCGGCTTTATTGATGCCGAAGTGCTGAAAGCGTATATCCAGAAGAGCTCGCCGCTGGATGTGAGTGTTTATGAACCGAAAGGTGAGGTGAGCTGGCAGTAATCCGAAAGTGCCGGATGTTCGCATCCGGCACAATGCTTAATCGCGGCGGGCGATATCAGCAAATTTGGCATCGAGGATCTTTGCCAGATCGCCTGCCGCCAGTTCGATATCCAGTCCGCGCTTGCCGCCGGAAACATAAATAGTGGCAAATTCTTGTGCGGGGGCGTCGATAATCGTTGGCAGACGTTTTTTCTGCCCCAGTGGGCTAATCCCCCCAACCAGATATCCCGTCGAACGCTGCGCAACCATCGGATCGGCCATCTCAACTTTCTTGGCACCCAGCGCTTTTGCTACTTTTTTAAGATCCAGTTGACCTGCGACCGGCGTAACGGCCACGGCAAGGTGTTTCATATCACCGTTCACTGCGACCAGCAGCGTTTTGTAGACCTGATCCGGATTCAAACCTAATTTTTTGACGACTTCATCGCCAAAATTGGTTTCAGCCGGATCGTGCTCGTAGGTATGGATTTGAAACGAAATCTTGTTTTTTTCTAGCAATTTAACTGCGGGTGTCATGGTAATTTTCCTGCCTTAAACAAAAAAACGAAGCAAGCATACGCCTGATGGCGGTCCAAAAAAAAGAGTCATCTTGCCTAAGAGTATTGGCAGGATGGTGAGATTGAGCGACAATCGAGTTACACCGTCGCTTAAAGTGACGGCATAATAATAAAAATATGAAATTCCTCTTTGACGGGCCAATAGCGATATTGGCCATTTTTTTAACGCAACATCTGCGGCAAATTCCCTTCTCCATACAGGTGTAGTGCACCGACTGCGACCACATAGCGCCCCGGCGGCATGGCGCATAATTTGTCCCGCCAGGCGAGATTTCGCTGATGCATCAGCACATCGTACAGCGACTGACTGAACGTATTAGGCAGCGTTATTTCATTATTTTGCGGCGGCGCATTCAGCCACCAGCTCATCATTTGTTGCAGCAACCGTGCATTGGTGTGCCAGTGGGTCAGCGTATCGTCCAGCAGCGCCAGTCCGTTGTCAGGGAGCTGGAGCAACATGGCAATCTGGTTTTCTGCCCCTTCCAGTTCAATCACGGGTTTATGTTGTTGCTTCGCCGCCTGCAATAGCTGGTAATCGATACCGTATTCTGCCCGCAGCCCCAGTTTTTGTGCCTGCGTCGCCTGAAGAACCATCGCGATTTGCCACAGCGGTTGGGTAGAAAAGAGCGACGGAGAAATGCCCATCTCCTGGCTAATGTGCTGCAGATTTTGGAGTTGCTCCTCGCTAATGCGCTCTTCCAGCGCCTCGCAGGCAGGCAAATTAGCAAAAGGCGTATCGCTGGTGGAAACATCCGCCTCGACGATCAGCGCATCGGCGTTTTTGAGCTTTTTGAGCAAACGGGTGGGCAGGGGAGCCATATCGTGGCTGCCCATATGAATACTGCCAATCAGATGAAAATGGCGATTGCCGGGAAGAGAGATATCGATAGCAGGCCAGGTGTAATGATTACCGCGCAGCGCGGCCCAAAGCGTTTTTACCCGGTACAACAGATCCATACGACCTCCCTTTGTGAAATATCATGCTAGCGCGCGGGGAGGGATGGCGCAAATGGAGTTATGAGGCTTGTTCAGTGGTAGCTTAAATATGATCAAAAAATTGTTTTTGCTTTGAAACGAAAGACTGCACCGGTGTTGGTGGCGTCAAAATCGCCGAGGCGTTCCCTGAAGGCCGGGGCAGCCCACATGGATGTGGGCTGAGGGCGCGTTTTACAGGGATGTTACCTCGCGCCCGACCCGGTAGCCGCAAGGGATAAGTCGAGGGCACCGCGCAGCGGCGATTTTGTTCGCCAGAGCCCGGGGGTGCAGGGGGCGGCGGCGATTGGCCGCCCCCTGCGCGCTCCCTGCGCCAGTCACTTTATATGGCATTACTCATAAAAGGAGCGCAACAAGAACTGGATCTCACAAACGCATTAAGTAAATACCAATCATTCCTTCGGTTTAAACCGCAGCAACCGGTTGGCGTTACTCACTACGGTAATCGACGAGAGCGCCATTGCCGCTCCGGCGACCACCGGGTTAAGCAGCGTACCGGTGAACGGCCACAAAATACCGGCGGCGACCGGAATACCGATACTGTTGTAGATAAACGCGCCGAGCAGGTTCTGCTTCATATTGCGCAGCGTTGCGCGGGAAATCGCGAGCGCATCCGCAACACCCATCAGGCTATGGCGCATCAGGGTAATCGCCGCGGTTTCAATGGCAACATCACTGCCGCCACCCATCGCAATACCGACATCCGCCTGAGCCAGCGCTGGCGCGTCGTTAATGCCGTCGCCCACCATTGCCACCTGACGTCCTTCACTTTGCAGACGTTTGATCGCTTCGGCTTTACCGTCCGGCAGCACCCCAGCTATCACCTCATCAATCCCTGCTTCTTTGGCGATCGCATTGGCGGTGGTTGGGTTATCCCCGGTTAGCATCACCAGACGATATCCCGCTTTATGCAGGCGTTGCAGCGCCGCCACGCTATCACTACGCAATGGATCGCGTACAGCCAGCAGGGCTACCGCTTTCCCGTCAACCGCCAGCAGCACAGGCGTTGCCCCTTGCGATGCCTGAGCTGAAATATCTGCCTCAATCGCTTTAGTATCAACTTGCTGGTCATTTAACAGCGCCTGATTGCCCAGCAATACCGCATGACCTTCAGCTTCACCGCTCACACCCAGCCCGCGCAATGTGCGGAAACCGTTGACCTGCGGTAGCTGCATATCACCTGCTTTATCGAGGATCGCCCGTGCCAGCGGGTGGCTGGAACCTTGCTCCAGCGCCGCCGCCAGACGCAATGCTTGCGCTTCATCAACATCAGCAAATGTTTTTACTGCGACAACCTGCGGCTTCCCTTCGGTCAGCGTCCCGGTTTTATCGAACACCACGGTGTCGAGCGTACTGGCGCGTTGCAGCGCGTCGGCGTCCCGCACCAGCACACCAAACTCAGCCGCCCGCCCGACGCCCGAAATAATCGACATCGGCGTCGCCAGTCCCAGCGCACACGGACAGGCGATAATCAGCACCGTGGTGGCAATCACCAGGGTATAGACAATCTGCGGTGCCGGACCAAAGAAATACCAGATTGCCGCACTGATCAGCGCAATGACTACCACTACCGGCACAAACACGGCGGAGATTTTATCCGCCAGTTGACCGATTTCTGGCTTGCTGCTCTGGGCCTGTCGCACCATGCGAATGATCCGTGACAGCGTAGTATGGCTGCCGACCGCACTGGCACGAAACAGCACACTGCCGTCCTGTACCACTGTCCCGGCATGGACGCTATCGCCTTCGCCTTTTTGCTGCGGGATAGGTTCGCCCGTCAGCATCGCTTCATCCAGCCACGCTTCGCCTTGAGTAATCTCACCATCTACCGGCACACGGTCGCCGGTCGTCAGGCGCAGTAACATACCTGGCTGAACATCTGCCAGCGGCACGTTTTTTTCACCTTCGTCAGTGACCAGGCGCGCCGTCGGTGGGGTTAAATCGAGTAATTTCTCCAGCGCCTTAGAAGAACGCTGACGCGCGCGCGCTTCCAGCATATGGCCGAGATTGATCAGACCGATAATCATCGCGCTGGCTTCGTAATAAAGATGTCGCGCTTCCATCGGGAACCACTGCGGCCACAGGTTGACGCTCATCGAATAGAGCCACGCCACGCCCGTACCCAGCGCCACCAGCGTATCCATTGTCGCCGCGCCGTTCAGCAGGCTTTTCCATGCACTGCGGTAAAAATGCCCGCCGGCGAAAACCATTACCGCCAGGGTTATCAGGCCGATAACCAACCACAGGCTGCGGTTGTCGGCGGTGACCATCATGTTATCGCCGATCATCCCCCAGACCATCACCGGGATACCCACCGCCAGTGCGACAATCGCCTGCCAGCGGAAGCGCTTCATCGTAGCGACGGCGGTTTCTTGCTGGCGCTCGCGGCGTTTAGCGTCATCTTCAATCGCTTCCGCGCCGTAGCCCGCTTTTTCCACCGCCTGCACTAAATCTTGTGGGGAGGCACTGCCCATCACCAGCGCAGTACGCTCCGCCAGGTTTACCCGTGCCTGAGTGACGCCCGGTACGCTTTGCAACGCATTTTGTACGCGGGTGACACAGCTGGCGCAGCTCATGCCGCTCAGCAGCAACTGCTGGCTGTCATCGTCATCGGCGGTCGCTGCCGGAAGCGCCTCAGAAACCGCTGTCAGTGCTTCCGACGGGATTGATGACTCCGCCAGCGGTTTAGCCTTTGGGTGGCTTACAGATGCGTCATAACCCGCTTGTTTGATGGTTTCGATCAGCTGTTCTGCACTGGCAGTCCCGGTAACGTGCGCTTCAGTGACAGACACATCCGCCTGCTCAACATCCGGGCGCTGTTCGAGACTTTCTTTCACGCGTTTAACGCAGTGACCGCAGGACAGGCCGTCCAGGGTCAGGTCGATAGTTTGTGACATAAAACACTCCTTTTAAGACAGTTTTGACTGGCTGTGATAAAGGTTAAACCTTCCAGCAAGGGGAAGGTCAAGAAATTAATAAACCAGGCGGGTAAAAGTCCGTAAAGATTAAAAAATCGGCTCGATTTGCATCAGGATTAGACATTTATCTCTTTGTTTTCCTGTAGTTAAGTTGCGGGTGCTAAGTTAAATCAGGATGCCTGAAAATCGGCACCGGGGTGAGGAATTACCTCCCGCATCTATAAAAAGGAGTTAACAAAAGATGTTAGATGCAAACAAATTACAGCAGGCAGTGGATCAGGCTTACACCCAATTTCACTCACTTAACGGCGGACAAAATGCCGACTACATTCCCTTTCTGGCGAATGTACCTGGTCAACTGGCAGCAGTGGCTATTGTGACCTGCGATGGCAACATCTATCGCGCGGGTGATAGTGATTACCGCTTTGCGCTGGAATCCATCTCGAAAGTCTGTACGTTAGCCCTTGCGTTAGAAGATGTCGGCCCGCAGGCGGTACAGGACAAAGTTGGCGCTGACCCGACCGGATTGCCCTTTAACTCAGTTATCGCCTTAGAGTTGCATGGCGGCAAACCGCTGTCGCCACTGGTAAATGCTGGCGCTATTGCCACCACCAGCCTGATTAACGCTGAAAATGCCGAACAACGCTGGCAGCGAATTTTACATATCCAACAACAACTGGCTGGTGAGCAGGTAGCGCTCTCTGACGAAGTCAACCAGTCGGAACAAACAACCAACTTCCATAACCGGGCCATTGCCTGGCTGCTGTACTCCGCCGGATATCTCTATTGTGATGCAATGGAAGCCTGTGACGTGTACACCCGTCAGTGCTCCACGCTCATCAATACTGTTGAACTGGCAACGCTTGGCGCGACGCTGGCGGCGGGTGGTGTGAATCCGCTGACGCATAAACGCGTTCTTCAGGCCGACAACGTGCCGTACATTCTGGCTGAAATGATGATGGAAGGGCTGTATGGTCGCTCCGGTGACTGGGCGTATCGCGTTGGTTTACCGGGCAAAAGCGGTGTAGGTGGCGGTATTCTGGCGGTCGTCCCTGGCGTGATGGGAATTGCCGCGTTCTCACCACCGCTGGACGAAGAAGGCAACAGTGTTCGCGGTCAAAAAATGGTGGCATCGGTCGCTAAGCAACTCGGCTATAACGTGTTTAAGGGCTGATCATGATGAACACGGAAGGTAATAACGATAACAAACCCCTCGGTCTATGGAACGTCGTTTCCATCGGTATTGGGGCAATGGTGGGGGCGGGGATCTTCGCGCTGCTGGGGCAGGCTGCGTTGCTAATGGAAGCCTCGACCTGGGTCGCCTTTGCTTTTGGCGGTATTGTGGCGATGTTTTCCGGTTATGCCTATGCGCGCCTGGGGGCGAGCTATCCCAGCAATGGCGGTATTATCGACTTCTTTCGTCGCGGATTAGGCAACGGCGTCTTTTCGCTGGCACTCTCGTTATTGTACCTGTTGACGCTGGCGGTGAGCATCGCCATGGTCGCCCGTGCTTTTGGCGCTTATGCCGTGCAGTTTTTGCATGAAGGCAGCCAGGAGGAGCACCTTATATTGCTCTACGCGTTGGGGATCATTGCGGTGATGACGCTTTTCAACTCCTTAAGCAACCATGCGGTAGGGCGGCTGGAAGTGATCCTCGTCGGCATTAAAATGATGATCCTGTTATTGCTGATTATTGCCGGTGTCTGGTCGCTGCAACCGGCGCATATTTCCGTCTCTGCGCCCCCCAGCTCCGGTGCGTTCTTCTCCTGTATCGGGATAACCTTCCTTGCCTATGCGGGCTTTGGCATGATGGCGAACGCGGCGGATAAAGTGAAAGATCCGCAGGTCATTATGCCACGGGCGTTTCTGGTGGCGATTGGCGTTACCACGTTGCTTTATATCTCGCTGGCGCTGGTTTTGCTTAGCGATGTATCGGCATTAGAGTTAGAAAAATATGCCGATACCGCCGTAGCGCAGGCAGCTTCTCCGCTGCTCGGGCATGTGGGTTATGTGATCGTCGTCATCGGCGCTTTACTGGCGACGGCTTCAGCCATCAACGCGAACCTGTTCGCCGTGTTTAACATCATGGACAACATGGGCAGCGAACGCGAACTGCCAAAGCTAATGAATAAATCCCTGTGGCGGCAGAGTACCTGGGGCAACATCATTGTCGTGGTGCTGATTATGCTGATGACGGCGGCGCTGAATTTAGGCTCACTCGCCAGCGTTGCCAGCGCCACCTTTTTGATCTGCTATCTGGCGGTGTTTGTGGTGGCGATCCGCCTGCGTCATGATATTCACGCCTCGTTGCCGATTCTTATCGTTGGTACGTTGGTGATGTTGTTGGTGATCGTTGGCTTTATCTACAGCCTGTGGTCCCAGGGCAGCCGTGCGTTGATATGGATTATTGGTGCAATCTTACTCAGCCTTATTGTGGCAATGGTCATGAAGCGCAATAAAACCGTATAACACCTCTCTGCGCGCAGTACAGCCTGTACTGCGCCTTTGTCTTTAATTCAAATTACCTTTCTTATTCCTTTAATAAATAAGTCACAAAAAAATGATATATACGCGATAAATCTGTGATGCTAATCACTTATTACCGTGGATTATTCTTAATGTGTATGATGGTAATCTAAAAGTCGTAGTGTATTCTAAATAAATAACGTATAAGCTTTTTAGCTGCATTTCTTTGCCCATATCAAAGATCGACAAAAGAGATGCACAAGTTATTACCCTTCTTAATAAAATGAGACTGGTTATAAAAACCAGTTAAAATAATGACCTGGAAGGAAGTGACTTATCTATGGCGCGATTCCAGTTTAAAAGCCGTAAAAATAATGGGTTTATTTTTTTAATAAGTTTTATGGTGATGGGAGAGGCTACAATTGCTGCACCGCTGCCACAATGGGCGAACGCCCCAGCGGTAACGCCAGTTGCCCGATTATCTTTACAGGAAAGTATATTACGCGCCTTTGCGCGAAATCCCGACGTCACTCAACAGGCGGCGCAGATAGGTATTGGCGAAGCGCAAATTGATGAAGCCAAAAGTGCCTGGTATCCGCACGTTGGATTAACCGGCAATGCGGGACCGTCCCGACAAACGGACTCCAGTGGCAGGCTTGATAACAACGTTTCGTATGGCATAACCCTGACACAGCTGGTGTATGACTTTGGTAAAACTAACAACGATATCAAACTGCAAACTGCCGCCCGTGACAGCTACCGCTTTAAATTGATGGCAACATTAACCGATGTTGCAGAGAAAACGGCGACTGCCTATATGGAAGTCAGTCGTTATCAGGCTTTGTGCGATGCGGCTCAACGCAATATTCACTCGCTGGAAAACGTCTACAACATGGCGGCATTGCGCGCTAATGCTGGCCTGAACTCATCGTCGGATGAATTACAAGCCCAGACGCGCATTGCCGGAATGCGCTCAACGCTGGAGCAATATCAGGCGCAGATGGCAAGCGCCAAAGCGCAACTGGCGGTGCTCACTGGCGTACAGCCGGAGGCGATAGCCGCGCCACCTGCTGAATTAGCCGAGCAGCCGGTATCGCTGAAAAATATTGATTACCAGTCCATCCCGCTGGTGCTGGCGGCAGAAAACTTACGCCAGTCAGCACAGTACGGCGTGGAAAAAACGAAAGCGCAATACTGGCCAACGCTCAGTATTCAGGGGGGCAAAACGCGCTACCAGACCAGTGACCGCTCGTATTGGGACGATCAGTTACAACTGAACGTTAACGCGCCGCTGTATCAGGGCGGCGCAGTTTCAGCCCAGGTGCAACAGGCTGAAGGGCAACAAAAAATCTCTGCCTCGCAGGTCGAACAGGCAAAACTGGATGTGCTGCAACGAGCGTCTGTGGCATATGCCAACTGGACAGGCGCACGGGGTCGCGAAGAAGCCGGTTTAGCACAATCCGAAAGTGCGCACAAAACGCGAGATGTGTACCAAAATGAATATAAATTGGGCAAACGCAGTCTGAATGATCTATTAACCGTCGAGCAAGATGTCTTTCAGGCGCAATCGGCTGAAATAAATGCCAATTATGATGGCTGGGTCGCCGCCGTAAATTATGCCGCTGCGGTGAATAACCTTATTCCATTAGCGGGAATTAAACAGGGCTTATACAACGACTTACCCGACTTGAAATAATCCTGCCATTATTAATATCAGGTATGCCTCGTTGTTAAGTGATTACCTTTGTCTTATTTAGATAAATGGACTCGCTAAGGATATGCGCCATTTATCAGGAATGCCATTATGAGCCTGATTATTGATGTTATTTCGCGTAAAACATCCGTCAAACAAACGCTGATTAATCCTGGCGACGTCACGGTTGTTATTTATGAGCCTTCCGTGGTGCAGGTTCATGCTCAGGCCTCTGCCGTTTCGCGTTACGTCCGTGAAGGAAATGACCTGCTGATCTATATGCAGGACGGCACGGTGATCCGTTGCAACGGTTATTTCCTGCAAGCGGCGAATACCGCTGAACAATCGGAACTGGTGTTTGCCGATGGGCAACAGCTAACCCATGTCACCTTTGCCGATACTGCTGCGGGTGGTTTAGCCCCCGTAGAACTGACTGCCCAGACCACTGCGATTGAAAGCATTGCGCCATTTCTTGATACCGTTGCTCAGACCAGCGCCTTCCCGTGGGGTTGGCTGGCGGGGGCGGCGGTAGGTGGTGGTGCGCTTGGTGCACTGCTGGCAAGCGGTGGTGATGGCGACTCGAAAACGGAAGTGATTAATAACCCTACGCCACCCGCTGAGCCTGGCAACGCCACACCATCATTTTTAGTTACCGATAATCAGGGCGATCAGCGCGGCATTCTCGCCACCAATGACATCACCGATGACACCACGCCAACCTTTAGCGGCAGCGGGCAGGCGGGGGCGACTATTCAGATTAAAGACAGTAACGGCAATACTATTGCCAGTACTCAGGTAGACAACAACGGTCACTGGAGTGTCTCGTTACCCACGCAAAGTGCAGGTGAACATACCTGGTCAGTGGTGCAAATTGTCGGCAGTACCATCACTGACGCCGGTTCGATAACGTTAACCATCGACAATAGTCAGGCCAGCGTGCAGGTTGCCACCACCGCAGGCGATAACATTATTAACGCCAGCGAACAGGCCGCCGGGTTTACGCTTTCTGGTACCAGTAGCCATCTGGCGCAGGGAACAGAACTCACCGTTACGCTAAACGGCAAAACCTACACCACCAGCGTAGGCGCTAACGGTGCCTGGAGCGTGCAGGTACCGACCGCCGATGCGCAGGCGTTAGGCGAAGGGAATCAGGCAGTGCTGGTCAGCGGGAAAGACGCCACAGGCAATACGGTCACCGGCGCGCAGCTTTTAACGGTCGATACCCAACCGCCAACGCTTGCCATCAACACTATCGCTCAGGACAACATCGTCAGTGCTGCGGAACATAACGCCGCGCTGGTACTGAGCGGCACTTCGAATGCAGAAGCGGGGCAAACCGTAACCCTGACCGTCAACGGGAAAAGCCATTCAGTAACCGTCGGTAGCGATGGAACCTGGCAAGTGACGCTGCCTGCCACGGAGGTACAGGCACTGGCGGAGGGGAACTACGCTGTCAATGCCAGTGTCAGCGATCGGGCAGGAAACACCACCAGCAACAGCGCGAATTTCACGGTAGACACCTCAGCACCCGTGGTCAGCGTTAACACCGTGGCGGGCGACGATATTCTTAATAATGCTGAGCAGGCCGTCGCGCAGATCATCTCCGGACAAGTCAGCGGTGCTTCTCCTGGCGATACGGTAACGGTGAAATTGGGCACTCATGTCCTGACGGGCATTGTGCTGGCAGATGGCAGCTGGAATGTGGCGCTGGACCCAGCGGTAACCCGCACGCTGGATCGCGGAGCCAATACGATTTTCGTCACCGTGACAGATACTGCAGGAAATACCGGCGCGGCGTCTCGAGCAATCACGCTGGTCGGTGTCTCTCCGTTAATCACCATTAACACCGTCTCCGGCGATGACATTATCAGTGGCGCAGAAAAAGGTGCGCCACTGACCCTTACCGGTAGCACTCAACAGGCCGAGACAGGACAAACCGTCACAGTAACCCTGGCTGGACAGAGTTTTACTACTACCGTGCAGGCTGATGGCTCCTGGAGTCTGACGGTACCTGCCGCCGCGATGGGAAATCTGCCTGACGGCGCGGTGGCGATTACCGCTTCTGTGACGGATCTCAGCGGCAATACCGGCAACACCTCTCGCACCATTACCGTCGACAGCCAGGCCCCGGCCTTAAGCATCGATCCACTGACCGCCGATAACATCATCAACGCCACCGAAAGCGGGCAGGATCTGCAAATCACCGGCACCACCGACGCTCAGCCAGGGCAGACGGTGACCGTTACGTTGAATGGGCAGACCTATCAGGGCGTCGTGCAGTCCGACGGCACCTGGAGCGTGACCGTTCCCGCCGCCAACGTTGGCGCACTGGCTGACGGCAACGCTACGGTCACCGCCAGCGTGAACGATGTTGCCGGTAATCCGAGCAGCGTCTCACGCGTGGCGCTGGTCGATGCCACGCCGCCGGTGGTAACCATTAATCCGGTGGCGACCGATAACGTCATCAACACGCCGGAACACACCCAGGCGCAAATCATCAGCGGCACGGTTACTGGCGCTCAGGCGGGCGATATCGTCACCGTGACGCTGAATAATGTGGATTACACCACGGTGGTGGATGGTTCCGGCAACTGGAGTCTGGGTGTTCCGGCTTCCGTTGTCAGCGGACTGGTGGATGGCAGTTATCCGATCAACGTGTCAGTGACTGACCGCGCCGGAAACACGGGCAGCCAGTCACTGACTGTCACGGTCAATACCGCCGCGCCAGTAATTGGTATTAACACCATTGCTGGCGATGATGTGATAAACGCCAGCGAAAAAGGGGCTGATGTCCAGATTACCGGTACCAGCGATCAGCCAGCCAATACCGCCATCACCGTGACGCTGAACGGGCAAAATTACACCACCACGACCGACGCCTCCGGCAACTGGAGCGTCACCGTTCCGGCATCGGCGGTAACCGCACTGGGCCAGGCCAACTACACGGTAACGGCGGCGGTGACGAGTAATATCGGCAACAGCGCCACCGCCAGCCATAACGTGCTGGTTGACAGCGCGCTGCCCGGCGTGACCATTAACCCGGTGGCAACCGACGATATTATTAACGCCGCCGAAGCGGGCGTCGCGCAAACCATCAGCGGGCAGGTGACTGGAGCCGCCGTTGGCGACGCGGTAACCGTTACGCTGGGTGGCAATACCTACACCACCACCGTACAGCCGGGATTAAGCTGGAGCGTGAGCATTCCGGCGGACGCTATTCAGGCGCTGGGTAATGGCGATTTAACGGTGAGCGCCTCGGTCACCAATCAAAACGGCAACACCGGCAGCGGCACGCGGGATATCACCATCGACGCCAATCTGCCCGGTCTGCGGGTCGATACGGTGGCAGGCGATGATGTGGTCAATATCATCGAGCACGGGCAGGCGCTGGTGGTCAGCGGCAGCAGCTCGGGGCTGGCTGAAGGCACGCCGCTTACCGTTACGATTAACAATGTGGAATACACCACTGCGGTGCAGGCCGATGGTAGCTGGAGCGTGGGCGTCACGGCGGCGCAGGTTAGCGCCTGGCCTGCGGGAACAGTAACGGTTACCGTGTCCGGGGAAAGTAGCGCCGAAAATCCGGTGAGCATTACGCATCCGGTTATGGTCGATCTCACTCCGGCGGCGATCACCATCAACACCATCGCCACGGATGATGTGATTAACGCCACAGAAAAAGGCGCTGATTTAACCCTTTCCGGCACCACCACTAACGTAGAATCCGGTCAAACCGTCACCGTCACCTTTGGCGGGAAAAATTACACTGCCAGCGTGGCGAGCGATGGTAGCTGGGCTGCCACCGTTCCCGCCGCCGATCTGGCAGCATTACCAGAGGGCAGCGCCTCCGCGCAGGCCAGCGTCAGCAATATTAACGGCAATAGCGCCTCGGCGGTGCATAACTACAGCGTCGACAGCAGTGTCCCGACCATCATTATCAATACCGTTGCCAGCGACAATATCGTCAACGCCAGCGAAGCCGATGCGGGTGTGACGGTGAGCGGCAGCACCACTGCCGAGGCAGGGCAGATTGTTACGATAACGCTCAATAGCCCGACCGTGCAGACGTATCAGGCAACGGTACAGGCCGACGGTAGCTGGAGTATTAATATTCCGGCGGCAGATCTTGAGGCATTGACCGATGGCAGCCACACCCTGACCGCCACGGTCAATGACAAAGCAGGCAACCCGGCGAGCACCACGCATAATCTGGCGGTGGATCTCACCGTTCCGGTACTCACCATCAACACCATTGCGGGCGACGATATTATTAACGCCGCCGAACACGGGCAGGCGCTGGTGATTTCCGGTTCCAGCACTGGCGGAGAAGCGGGGGATGTCGTCACCGTCACGCTAAACAGTAAAACCTACACCACGACGCTGGATGCCTCCGGCAACTGGAGCGTCGGCGTTCCGGCGGCGGATGTCACGGCGCTGGGCAGCGGCCCGCAAACTGTCACCGCCAGCATTACCGACGCGGCAGGCAATAGCGATGATGCCAGCCGCACGGTTACAGTGAATCTGACCGCGCCGACCATTGGCATTAACACCATCGCCACCGATGACGTGATTAACGCCATCGAAAAAGGCGCGGATCTGCAAATTTCCGGCACCAGTAATCAGCCAGCTGGCACCACAATTACGCTGACGCTGAACGGGCAAAATTACACTGCCACGACGGACGCCGCAGGCAACTGGAGCACCACGGTGCCAGCCTCCGCCGTCAGTGCGCTGGGCGAAGCCAGTTATACGGTGACGGCGAATGTCACCGACAGCGCGGGTAACAGTAATTCCGCCAGCCATAACGTGCAGGTGAATACCGCACTGCCTGGCGTCACCCTTAATCCGGTGGCGAGCGACGACATTATTAACGCCGCCGAATCGGGCGTGGCGCAGACCATCAGCGGGCAGGTGACGGGCGCGGCGGCGGGCGATACGGTTACCGTAACGCTTGGCGGGAAAACCTACACCACTACCGTGCAGGGCAATTTAAGCTGGAGCGTGGGCGTTCCGGCGGCGGATATTCAGGCCATCGGCAATGGCGACCTGACAGTTAATGCCTCGGTGACCAACGGCGTTGGTAATACCGGCAGCGGTTCGCGAGATATTACTATCGACGCTAATTTGCCTGGCCTGCGCGTCGATACCGTGGCGGGCGATGATGTGGTCAACAGCATCGAGCACGGTCAGGCACTGGTGATAACCGGTAGCAGCAGCGGGCTGGCGGCGGGCGCGGCGCTGACGGTGGTGATCAATAACGTCACCTACGGCGCGACGGTATTAGCCGATGGTACATGGAGCCTTGGCGTTCCAGCGGCAGATGTGGGCAACTGGCCTGCGGGTACGGTGAATATCACGGTTTCAGGTGCCACTAGCGCAGGAAACCCGGTCACTATCACCCATCCGGTCACCGTCGATCTGGCGGCGGTGGCGATCTCCATTAACACCGTTTCCGGCGACGATGTGATTAACGCCGCCGAAAAAGGGGCAGATTTAACCCTTTCCGGCAGCACTTCCGGCGTGGAAGCGGGACAAACCGTCACCGTCACCTTTGGCGGTAAAACCTACACCGCCACCGTAGCGGGCGATGGTAGCTGGACAACCACCGTACCCGCCGCCGATCTCAGCGCGTTACGCGACGGCGACGCCACGGTACAGGCCAGCGTCAGCAATATTAACGGCAACACGGCTTCGGCGACCCACGCCTACAGCGTCGATGCCACGGCACCGACGCTTGCCATTAACACCATCGCCACTGACGATATTCTGAACGCCGCCGAGGCGGGCAATCCGCTAACCATCAGCGGCAGTAGCACCGCCGAAGCGGGGCAGACGGTAACTGTCACGCTTAATGGCGTGACTTACACCGGCACCGTCCTGGCGGACGGGAGCTGGAGCGTCAGCGTGCCGACGGCGGATCTCAGCAATCTGACCGCCAGCCAGTACACGGTCAGCGCCTCGGTAAGCGATAAAGCGGGTAACCCGGCAACCGCCACTCATGGGCTGGCGGTGGATCTCACCGTTCCCGTATTAACCATCAACACCGTCTCCGGCGATGACATTATTAACGCCGCCGAACACGGACAGGCGCTGGTGATCTCCGGCTCCAGCACTGGCGGGGAAGCGGGCGATGTCATCACCGTCACGTTAAACAGTAAAACCTATACCACCACGCTGGACGCTTCCGGCAACTGGAGCGTCGGCGTTCCGCTGTCAGATGTCACTGCGCTGGGCAGCGGCCCGCAAACCATCACAGCTACCATTACCGACGCGGCAGGCAACAGCGATGATGCCAGCCGCACGGTCACCGTGAATCTCACCGCGCCAACCATTGGTATCAACACTATCGCCAGCGATGACGTGATTAACGCCACGGAAAAAGGCGCGGATCTGCAAATTACCGGCACCAGTAATCAACCCGCAGGCACCACAATAACGGTGACGCTGAACGGGCAAAATTACACCGCGACGACCGATTCCTCCGGCAACTGGAGCGCCACGGTGCCTGCCTCGGCAGTTAGCGCGCTGGGTGAGGCCAATTACACGGTGACCGCCGCCGCTACTGACGCCGATGGCAACAGCGGTTCCGCCAGCCATAACGTACAGGTTAATACCGCGCTGCCTGGCGTCACCATTAACGTGGTGGCAACGGACGATATTATTAACGCTGCCGAAGCAGGGACAGATCAAACTATCAGCGGGCAGGTGACGGGGGCTACGGCAGGCGATACGGTGACCGTCACGCTCGGCGGGGCGACTTACACTGCCACGGTGCAGGCGAATTTAAGCTGGAGCGTCGATGTTCCGGCCTCCGCGCTACAGGCGTTGGGCAACGGTGAGCTGACCATTTCGGCTTCGGTAACGAACAGCGTAGGCAATACCGGTAACGGCACGCGTGAAATCACCATCGACGCGAATCTGCCCGGTCTGCGGATTGACACCGTGGCGGGCGATGACGTGGTCAATATTATCGAGCACGGACAGGCGCTGGTGATTACCGGCAGCAGCTCCGATCTGGCAGCGGGCAGCAACGTCACGCTGACCATTAACGGGCAAACCTATGTTGCGGCGGTACTGGCGGATGGCTCATGGAGCGTCGGCGTTCCGGCGGCAGATGTCAGCGCCTGGCCTGCGGGGACGGTCACAATTACGGCGAGCGGCAACACCACCGCCGGAAATCCGGTCAGCGTTACGCATCCGGTGACTGTCGATCTCACTGCGGTGGCGGTCAGCATCAACGCCATTACTGCCGATGACGTGATTAACGCTGCCGAAAAAGGCGCGGCGTTAACGCTCTCTGGCAGCACTTCTGGTGTGGAGGCCGGGCAAACGGTCACCGTCACCTTTGGCGGCAAAACTTACAGCGCCACGGTGGCTGCGAATGGTTCCTGGAGCACCTCGGTTCCGGCGGCAGATATGGCGGCCCTGCGTGATGGCGATGCCAGCGCACAGGCCAGAGTCAGCAATGTTAACGGCAACAGCGCCACCACTACTCACGCTTACAGCGTCGATGCCAGCGCGCCAACGGTGGCCATTAACACTATTGCAGGCGACGATATTCTTAACGCCGCCGAAGCGGGTGCTGCGCTGACTATCACTGGCAGCAGCACGGCGGAAGCGGGGCAGACGGTGACCGTCACCCTCAATGGCGAAAACTATACTGGCACGGTTCAAACGGACGGTAGCTGGAGCGTCAGCGTACCGCCAGCCGACTTAAGCGCCCTGACCGCCAGCAACTACACCGTTAGTGCGGCGGTGAGCGACAAAGCCGGAAACCCGGCCTCGGTTAATCACAACCTGACGGTGGATACGTCTGTTCCGGTTGTCACCATCAACACGGTGGCGGGCGATGATGTGATCAACGCGACGGAACACGCCCAGGCGCAGATTATCAGCGGCTCCGCCACGGGTGCGGCAACCGGCAGCACCGTGACGGTGACTATCGGCAGCACCACCTTCACCACCGTGCTGGACGCCAGCGGTAACTGGAGCGTCGGCGTTCCGGCAAGCGTCGTCTCGGCGCTGGCGAACGGCACGGTGACCATTAACGCCAGCGTCACCGATGCCGCCGGAAACAGCGGCAGCGCCACGCATCAGGTGACGGTCAATACTGGCCTGCCGTCAATTACCTTTAACGCCATCAGCGGCGATAACGTCCTGAACGCCGATGAAAAAGGCCAGCCGTTGACCATTAGCGGTAGCAGTACGGGGCTGGCGACGGGCGCGCAGGTCACCGTCACGCTCAACGGTCATAACTACAGCGCCACCACCGACGCGGCGGGCAACTGGACCTTAACCGTGCCGGTGAGCGATCTGGCGGCTCTGGGTCAGGCCAACTATACCGTCAGCGCCAGTGCCACCAGTGCGGCGGGTAACACCGCCAGCAGCCAGGCGAATTTACTGGTCGATAGCGGCCTGCCGGGCGTTACCATCAACACCGTGGCGGGCGATGATATTATCAACGCCGCCGAAGCCGGGGCCGATCAAACCATCAGCGGGGTGGTGACTCGCGCCGCCGCTGGCGATACGGTCACCGTGACGCTGGGCGGCAACACTTACACAGCGCAGGTTCAGCCCGATTTAAGTTGGAGCGTCACCGTTCCGGCAGACGATTTACAGGCGTTGGGCAATGGCGATTTGACCATTAACGCCTCGGTTACCAACGCGAATGGCAACACTGGCAGCGGCTCGCGGGATATCACCATTGATGCCAACCTGCCGGGTCTGCGCGTGGATACCGTGGCGGGCGATGATATCGTCAACAGTATCGAGCACGGGCAGGCGCTGGTGATCACCGGCGGCAGTAGCGGCCTGAATGCAGGTGCTGTGCTGACGGTTACCATCAACAGTGTGGCGTATTCCACCACGGTACAGGCGGACGGGAGCTGGAGCGTTGGCATTCCGGCGGCAAACGTCAGCGCCTGGCCTGCGGGGCCGTTAACCGTTGAAGTTACAGGACAGAGCAGCGCCGGAAACCCAGTCAGCGTCAGCCATCCGTTCACCGTCGATTTAACGGCGGTGGCAATCAGCATCAACACCGTTGCCAGCGATGACGTAATTAACGCCGCCGAAAAAGGCACTGGTCTGACCCTTTCCGGCAGCACCAGCGGGATTGAAAGCGGGCAAACCGTTACCGTCACTTTTGGCGGTAAAACCTACACTGCAAGCGTCGCCGCCAACGGTAGCTGGAGTGTGAACGTTCCAGCGGCAGATCTGGCAACTCTGCCAGACGGCGCGGCGAACGTGCAGGCTAGTGTCAGCAGCGCGAGCGGTAACAGTGCCTCGGCGACCCATGCGTATAGCGTTGACGCCAGCGCACCGACGCTCACCATTAACACCATTGCCAGCGACGATATTCTTAACGCCACGGAGGCGGGAAGCCCGCTCACCATCAGCGGCACCAGCACCGCCGAAACCGGGCAGACGGTCACCGTGACCCTTAACGGCGCAACCTACACCGGCAATGTGCAGGCGGACGGTAGCTGGAGCGTCAGCGTTCCCACTTCAGCCCTGGGCGTGCTAAGTGCAAGCAATTACACCGTCAGCGCCACGGTCAACGACAAAGCGGGCAACCCCGGCAGCGCCAGCCATAATCTGGCGGTAGACACCACCGCGCCGGTTCTCACCATTAACACCGTGGCGGGCGATGACATCATCAACGACGCCGAACACGGGCAGGCGCTGGTGATTTCTGGCACCAGCACGGGCGGGGAAGCGGGCGATGTGGTGAGCGTTGTGCTCAACGGCAAAACCTACACCACCACCCTGGATGCCTCCGGCAACTGGAGCGTTGGCGTTCCGGCGGCGGATGTTACGGCACTGGGTAGCGGCGCACAGACCATCACCGCCAGCGTCAGCGATCGGGCGGGTAACAGCGATGACGCCAGCCGCACCGTGACCGTCAGCCTCAGCGCGCCAGTGATTAGCATCAACACCATCGCGGGCGATGATGTGATCAACGCGACGGAAAAAGGATCTGATCTGGCGCTTTCCGGCACCAGCGATCAGCCTGCGGGTACGGCGATCACCGTCACCCTGAACGGACAAAACTACAGCGCCACTACCGACGCCTCCGGCAACTGGAGCGTCACCGTGCCCGCCTCGGCGGTCAGTGCGCTGGGCGAAGCCACCTACAGCGTCACGGCGAGCGTTACCAATGCTCAGGGTAACAGCAGCACCGCCAGCCATAACGTGCAGGTCAATACCGCGCTGCCGGGCGTCACCATTAATCCGGTGGCGACGGACGATATTATCAACGCTTCAGAGGCGGGCAGCGCGCAAACTATCAGCGGCCAGGTAACCGGTGCGGCGGCGGGTAGCATCGTCACCGTTGAACTGGGCGGTAAAACTTACACCGCCACCGTCCAGCCAGATTTAAGCTGGAATGTGAGCGTACCAGCCGCCGACTGGCAGGCGTTAGGTAATGGTGAGTTAACGGTTAATGCCTCGGTAACCAACGCCGTTGGCAACACCGGTAGCGGCACGCGCGATATCACCATCGACGCCAGTCTGCCTGGCCTGCGGGTGGATACCGTTGCAGGCGATGATGTGGTCAATATCATCGAACATGCTCAGGCGCAGGTGATTACTGGCACCAGCTCTGGCTTTGCGGCGGGCACGGCGCTGACGGTGGTGATAAATAACCAAACTTATGCCGCCACGGTGCTGGCGAATGGTACCTGGAGCGTCGGCGTACCGGCGGCGGATGTCAGTAACTGGCCTGCGGGAACGCTGAACATTACCGTTAGCGGCGCGAACAGTGCCGGAACGCAAACCAGCATTACCCATCCGCTGACAGTTGATCTCAGCACTGTCGCCGTCAGCATAAACAGCATCACCAGCGATGATGTGATTAACGCCGCCGAAAAAGGCGCGGCGCTAACGCTCTCCGGCAGCACGTCCGGCGTCGAAGCGGGGCAAACCGTTACCATTACTTTTGGCGGTAAAACCTACACCACCACGGTGGCGGCAAACGGTAGCTGGAGCACCACCGTTCCGGCGGCGGATATGGCGGCCCTGCGTGACGGCGATGCCAGCGCCCAGGTGCGGGTGACTAACGTCAACGGCAACAGCGCCACGGCAACGCATGAATACAGCGTCGATAGCGCCGCGCCAACGGTGACCATCAATACCATTGCCAGTGATAACATCATCAACGCCAGCGAAGCGGCGGCGGGCGTGACGGTATCCGGCACCAGCACGGCGGAGGCAGGGCAGACGCTGACCGTCACGCTTAATGGCACTAACTACCAGACCACGGTGCAGGCAGACGGCAGCTGGAGTTTAACGCTGCCCGCCAGCGACTTAACCGCACTTGCCAATAACGGCTACACCCTGACCGCCACGGTCAGCGATTTGGCGGGTAACCCTGGCAGCGCCAGCAAAGGTGTGACCGTCGATACCACCGCGCCCGTCATCAGCTTTAACACCGTGGCGGGCGACGATGTGATTAACAACGTTGAACACACTCAGGCGCAGATTATCAGCGGCACCGCCTCGGGCGCGGTGGCGGGCGACCGCCTGGTGGTGACCATCGCCGGGCAGCAGTATGTCACCAGCACCGATGCCAGCGGCAACTGGAGCGTTGGCGTGCCTGCCAGCGTGATTTCCGGCCTTGCGGACGGCACAGTGACTATCAGCGCCACTGTCACCGATAGCGCAGGCAACAGAAGCACGCAGACGCACAACGTGCAGGTGAACACGGCGGCAGTGTCGCTCTCGGTCAGCACCATCAGCGGCGATAACCTTATTAACGCCGCCGAAGCAGGCAGTGCGCTGACCCTGAGCGGCACCGGAACGAACTTTGCCGCAGGTACAGTAGTGACCGTGTTGCTTAACGGCAAAGGCTACAGCGCTACCATTCAGAGCAACGGGAGCTGGAGCGTGAACGTGCCGGCGGCAGACGTTGCGGCGCTTGCCGATGGCACCAGCTACACGGTCAGCGCTTCCGCCCAGGACAGCGCCGGAAACAGCGCCACGGCTTCGCGCAGTGTGGCGGTGGATCTCACCGCGCCGATTATCAGCATTAACACCGTTTCGACGGACGATCGTCTCAACGCCGCCGAACAGCAGCAGCCGTTAACCCTTAACGGCTCGACCAGCGCGGAAGTGGGGCAGACGGTCACTGTCACCTTCGGCGGCAAAACCTATACCGCCACGGTGGCCGCCAATGGCACCTGGACGCTGAACGTGCCTGCGGCAGATCTGGCATCGCTCGGGCAGGGCGCGCAGACCATTACCGCCAGCGTGAACGATCGCGCCGGTAACCCCGGTCAAACCACGCACGCCCTGACCGTCGATACCGTTGCGCCCACGGTCACCATCGCCACGGTGGCGGGTGACGATATTATCAACAACGCCGAGCAGCTTGCCGGGCAGACCATCAGCGGCACCACCACCGCCGAAGCGGGCCAGACGGTGACCGTCACCTTTAACGGGCAAACCTGGACCGCAACGGTCGGCAGCGGCGGAAGCTGGTCGGTGTTTATTCCGGCGCAGCAGTTTGCCGGATTAAGCGACGGCAGCTACACCATTAGCGCGACGGTTAGCGATCAGGCCGGAAACCCCGGCAGCGCCAGCCGTGGCGTGACGCTGAACGGCGATGTGCCTACTGTCACCATCAACACCTTTGCGGGTGATGATGTGGTGAATGCGGCGGAACACGGCTCGTCGCTGGTGATCAGCGGCACCACCACCGCCCCAGTCGGGCAGACGCTGACCCTAACCTTAAACGGCAAAACCTACACCACCACGGTGCAGACGGGCGGTAGCTGGAGCTACACCCTCGGCAGCGCCGATGTCACCGCGCTGGCGGACGGTAACGCCTACGTGATTAACGCCTCGGTGAGCAACGCCATTGGCAACACCGGCAGCAGCAATCACACCATTACCGTCGATCTCAGCGCTCCGGCGATGGGCATTAATATCGATTCCCTGCAAGCCGACACTGGCCTTAGCGCCAGTGACTTTATCACCAGCGTCAGCCCGGTGGTGGTCAACGGCTCACTCACCGCCGCGCTTGCCAGTAACGAGACGGCGCAAATCAGTATCGACGGCGGCGTAACCTGGACTACGCTTACCGTCACTGGCACGAGCTGGCGCTATAACGACAGCCGCACGCTGACCGATGGCAACTATCTCTATCAGGTGCGGGTGATTGACGCAGCGGGCAACGTCGGTGCCACCGACAGCCAGAATGTGGTGATCGACACCACCGCGCCAGACCCAGCGGTGAAAACCATCGCCATTAGCGCGATCACCACCGATACGGGCTTGATCACTAACGATTTTGTCACCAGCGACACGACGCTTGCGGTGAGCGGCACGCTGGGCGCGGCGCTTTCTGCTGGTGAGTTCGCGCAAATCAGTATCGACGGCGGCACCACCTGGCAGAACCTGTCAGTAAGCGGCTTAACCTGGACCTGGCTTGACGGGCGGACGCTGACCGATGGCAACTACAACTATCAGGTGCGGGTGATCGACACCGCCGGAAATATCGGCGCGACCGCCAGCCAGATAGTCACCGTGGATACCACCGCGCCGCTGGCGAGCAAAACCATCGCCATTGCGGGCATTAGCGATGACACCGGGTTAAGCAGCAGCGATTTTGTTACTCGCGACACCACGCTGACCGTGCGCGGCACGCTCGGCGCGGCGCTGGCGGCAGACGAACGGGCGCAAATCAGCCTCGACGGCGGTGTCACCTGGACCACGTTAACCGTTATCGGCACCAGTTGGAGCTATGCCGATGGTCGCACACTGACCGACGGCACCTGGAACTACACGGTGCGGGTGGTGGATCTGGCGGGGAACGTTGGGCAGACCGCAACGCAAAATGTGGTGGTCGACACCACCAGCCCGGAAGCGGCGAAAAGTATCACCATTACCGGTATCAGCGATGACACCGGAGCCAGCAGCAGCGATTTTATTACCAGCGACACCTCGCTTACCGTGCGCGGCGTATTGGGGGCGGCGCTCGGCGCTAACGAGTTCGCGCAAATCAGTACCGACAACGGCGCAACCTGGGTGAACGTGACCGTCGCCGCAGACGGCCTTAACTGGAGTTACGTTGACGGGCGTACGCTCACCAACGGCACCACCACCTGGCAGGTGCGGGTAGTCGATCTTGCGGGCAACGTTGGCGCAACCGGCAGCCAGTCGGCGCAGATTGACACCGTGAACCCGGCGCAGGTGCTCACCATCGCCAGCATCAGCACCGACACGGGTAGCTCGGCAACTGACTTTATCACCAGCGATACCTCGCTCACGCTGACTGGTTCGCTGGGGGCGGGGCTTGCCAGCGGCGAAGTGGCGCAGATTAGCCTCGACGGCGGCGCGACCTGGATCACGCTCACCACCAACGGCACGCAGTGGACCTACACTGACAGCCGCACGCTGACCGACGGCAGCTACGTTTATCAGGTGCGGGTGCTGGATCTGGCGGGAAATACCGGTCCGGTGGTGTCGAAAACGGTGGTGGTCGATACGATTAACCCCACCGCGACGCCGACCATTGTGTCGTACACTGATGACGTCGGGCAGCGGCAGGGGACATTAAGCAGTTCGCAGGCCACCGACGACACTACGCCATTGCTGAACGGCGTGCTCTCCGCGCCGCTTGCCAGCGGTGAAGTGGTTTACCTCTACCGCAACGGCCTGCTGTTAGGCGCGGTGACGATGGTCGGCGCGCTGAACTGGACCTACAGCGACAGCGGGCTGGTCAGCGGTGCCTACACCTACAGCGCGCGAGTGGTGGATTTGGCGGGGAATATCACCTCCTCCAGTGATTTTGTCCTGACGGTCGATACCTCTATTCCGACCACGCTGGCGCAAATTACCAGCCAGACCACGCGCGATACCACGCCGATTATCAGCGGGGTGATCACCGCCGCGCTTGCCAGCGGGCAGTATGTTGAAGTGGTGATCAACGGCAAAACCTACACCTCTGAACCGGGCGGTGCGGTGGTGGTCGATCCGGCGCACAACACCTGGTATGTACAGTTGCCGGATACCGACGCGCTGGCGGCTTCTGCGACCGCCTATAACGTCACCGCGCAGGTAAAAAGCTCGGCGGGCAACGGCAATAACGCCAATATTAGCAATGGCACGGTGACGGTTAACGCGGCGATTGATTACACACCGACCTGGACCACCGCCAGCAAAACCACCGCCTGGGGGCTGACCTACGGCCTCGACTCGCACGGGATGTGGACGGTGCTGGCAAACCAGCAGGTAATGCAATCGACTGACCCACTCACCTGGTCGAAGACCGCGCTGACGCTGTATCAGAGCGGCAACAACTATGCCACCAGCTCCATCGCCGATTACGACCGTAACGGTACGGGCGATCTGTTTATCACCCGTGATGACTACGGTACAGGCTATATCAACGGCTTTACCAATAACGGCGATGGCACCTTTTCCAGCGCTATTCAGGTCACCGTCGGCACCCTGACGTGGTACGGCTCGATTGTGGCATTTGATAAAGAGGGCGACGGCTATCTCGACTTCTGGATTGGCGACGCGGGCGGGCCGGACTCCAACACCTTCCTGTGGAACAACGCAGGTACGCTGGTAGGTAACTCCACCACGTCGAACAGCGGCGGTAGCGCCACGGTGGGCGGGGCGGTGACGGGGTATCTTTCGCTCAACGAAGGTTCTGGCGTCGATCTGAACAATGACGGCAGGATCGACCTGGTTCAGCACACCTATAACCTGAACAACTATTACACGCTATCTTCGCTCATCAACCAGGGGAATGGGACGTTTGTCTGGGGGCAGAACACCATTAACACCTTCCTCAGCACGGCGGGCAGCGGTGGTAACTCGACGTCTGTCTCCATGACCTGGGCCGATTTCGATGGCGACGGCGATATGGACCTTTTCCTGCCTGCCAGCCAGGGAAGAGCTAACTACGGCTCGCTGTTATTCAACACCAACGGCGTGCTGGGCAGTCCGGTGGCGGTGGGCGCAACGGCAACCACCTACGCCAGCCAGTTTAGCGTGGCGGTGGACTGGAACCACGACGGCCTGATGGATATCGCCCGTATCGCCCAGACCGGACAATCGTATCTTTACACCAACGTTGGTGGTGCCAGCAACTGGACACAATCGGCCCTCGGCGGCAGCCAGAGCGGTACCACCAGCGGCGTGGCGGCAATGGACTACGACTGGGACGGCGCGGTGGATGTGCTGGTGACCAAACAGTCGGGCAGCGTCTATCTTATTCGCAACACCAACACGGTGAGCTACGGCACTTCGCTGCACCTGCGCATCACCGATCCTAACGGCATTAACGTCTATTACGGCAATACCGTAAAACTGTACAACTCGGCGGGAGTGCTGGTCGCCACGCAAATCATCAACCCGCAGTCGGGTATGGGGGTTAACGACACCTCGGCGCTGGTCAACTTCTACGGGCTGAACGCCGGAGAAACCTACAACGCGGTGCTGATCAAATCCACCGGCACCACCGCCAGCAATATCGACCAGACGGTCAACACCAGCTGGGGCGGTTTACAGGCCACCGATGCCACTCACGCTTACGATCTCAGCGCCGAAGCGGGTACCGCGAGCAACAACGGCAAGTTCGTCGGCACCGGTTATAACGACACCTTCTTTGCCACCGCAGGCACCGACACTTACGACGGCTCCGGCGGCTGGGTGTACAGCTCCGGCACCGGAACGTGGCTGGCGAATGGCGGGATGGACGTGGTTGATTTCCGCCTCTCGACGGTGGGTGTGACCGCGAACTTAAGCAGCACCGCCGCGCAGGCTACTGGCTTTAACACCTCGACATTTACCAATATCGAAGGCATTTCCGGCTCGAATTTTAACGACACTCTGACCGGCAGCAGCGGCGATAACCAACTGGAAGGGCGCGGCGGCAACGACACCCTTAACATCGGCAACGGCGGTCACGACACCTTGCTCTATAAACTGCTCAACGCCAGTGACGCCACTGGCGGCAACGGCTCGGATGTGGTGAATGGCTTTACGGTAGGGACATGGGAAGGCACCGCCGACACCGATCGCATTGATATTCGTGAACTGTTACAGGGCAGCGGCTACACCGGCAACGGCAAAGCCAGCTACGTCAACGGCGTGGCGACGCTGGATGCGCAGGCCGGGAACATCAGTGATTTTGTCAAAGTCACCCAGAGCGGCAGCGACACCATCGTGCAGATCGACCGCGACGGCACGGGCGGCACTTATGCGGCAACTAACGTGGTCACGCTGACGGGCGTGCATACCGACCTTGCCACTTTGCTGGCGAATCATCAGCTGATGGTGGTGTAGATAATGAAAAAAAATGCCCAGTCCGTGGAAGCCTGGCTGGAGGCGATGATCGCCGTGGCGCGTTATTACCGCCTTGATTTTTCTCAGGAGAACGTGCGCGCGACCGTCAACTGGGAGCGCGACAGCAAGCGGGAGGAGTTGCTCACCGACATGGCGCGGCAGTTGGGAATGGGGTTACGGTTGGTGGAGTTCTCCGCCGACTCGCTTAACCCGTGGCGTCTGCCGCTGATCGCGGTATTTGATAATCAGCAGATTGGCGTGATCACCCGCCGCGATAATCACGACAATATCAGCGTTCAGTTCAGCGGTGACGAAGGGCTGGAAACCACGCTTAACGTTACGGATATTGAAGATAACATCGTCGAACTGGCGCTGTTGCGCCCGCTCAGCGCTATTCCTGACGCGCGGGTAGACGACTATATTCGCCCGTATCAGGCGAACTGGTTCTGGAATCTCTCGCTAAAAGACTGGCGGCGCTATGGCGATATTATGCTGGCGTCACTGGTGGCGAACGTGCTGGCGCTTGCGGCGATGATTTTCTCGATGCAGGTTTACGACCGCGTCGTTCCGGCGCAATCGTACCCGACGCTATGGGTGCTGTTCGCCGGGGTGATGATGGCGATCCTGTTTGAGTTCTGTATGCGCATGGTGCGCACACATCTTTCGGATGTGATCGGCAAGCGGGCGGATCTGCGCATTTCGGATCGCGTTTTTGGTCACGCATTACGGCTGAAAAATAACGTGCGATCGAAATCCACCGGATCGTTTATCTCGCAGATCCGCGAACTGGAATCGGTGCGGGAGCTGATTACTTCCACCACCATCGGCGCGGTGGCGGATCTGCCGTTCTTCCTGCTGTTTGTCTTTATTTTGTGGATGATTGGCGGCTGGCTGGTGCTGGTGGTTTTGCTGGCGCTGCCGTTATTGGTTATCCCCGGCCTGCTGGTGCAACGCCCGCTGGCGCGGCTGGCGAACGAAGGAATGCGCGAGTCAGCGGTACGCAACGCTACGCTGGTGGAGGCCGTGCAGTCGATTGAAGACATTAAACTGCTGCGCGCCGAACAGCGTTTTCAGAATCAGTGGAACCACACCAACGACGTGGCGTCATCTATCAGCATGAGGCAACGTTTTCTCACCGGGCTACTGCTCACCTGGACCCAGGAAGTGCAGTCCATCGTCTACGTGGTGGTGCTGTTGGTGGGCTGCTTTATGGTAATGAACGGTGACATGACCACCGGCGCGCTGGTCGGGACGACGATCCTGGCTTCGCGCACCATCGCGCCGCTGTCGCAGATATCCGGCGTGCTCTCGCGCTGGCAGCAGGCGCAAGTGGCGCGCAACGGACTTGATGAACTGATGAAGCGCCCGGTGGATCAGCCGGAACACGGCAAACTGGTGCATAAAGCGGTGCTGCACGGCAATTATCAGTTCAGCAACGCGGTATTTTATTACGACGAAGAAGAGAAGATTGCTGATGTGGCGATTGGCAAACTCAACATTCAGGCCGGAGAGAAAATCGCCATTCTCGGGCGCAACGGCGCGGGTAAATCAACGCTACTGCAAATGCTCGCCGGAATGCGTATCGCCCAGCAGGGGCAGGTGCTGCTGGATAACATCAGCATCGGGCAGCTTGATCCGGCGGATCTGCGCCGCGACATGGGGCTGCTGAGCCAGACCGGGCGACTGTTCTTCGGCTCGCTGCGGGAAAACCTGACGATGGGGATGCCGGAAGCCAGCGATGAAGATGTCGAACGCGCGTTAACCCTCAGCGGGGCGCTGCCCTTTGTGCAGAAGCAGAAAAACGGCCTCAACTACATGATTCAGGAAGGGGGATTTGGCCTCTCTGGTGGTCAGCGGCAAACGCTGCTGCTGGCGCGGCTACTCATCTCTCAACCCAATATCGTGCTGCTCGATGAACCCAGCGCCTCGCTGGACGAAATGGCGGAAGCGTATTTAATCGAACAACTGAAACAGTGGATTGGGCATCGCACGCTGGTCATCGCCACTCACCGCACGGCGATGCTGCAACTGGTGGACCGCATTATCGTGATGGATCAGGGGCGGATTGTGATGGATGGCGCGAAAGAGGCCATTTTGCGTGAACAGAGCGAACCCACGACGCGACGGGTGGTGTTGCAGGAGAAGAATAAGGGGTCTGCCGCATGAATGGACAACTGCAATACAACCGTGGCCTGACTGAACCCCGCCTGCCGCGTTCGGCGCTGGCGGTACGCGTTACCGCTGTGATGCTGCTCTGTTTTCTCGGCTGGGCGTGGTACTTCCAGCTTGATGAAGTCACCACCGGCAGCGGCACGGTAGAACCCTCCGGGCGCGAACAGGTGGTGCAGTCGCTGGAAGGCGGAATTCTGTATCATCTCGACGTCAAGGTTGGCGATATTGTTGAACAGGGCCAGCCGCTGGCGCAGCTTAACCGCACCAAAACGGAATCCGACGTCCAGGAAGCAATGTCGCGGCTGTACGCGGCGCTGGCAACCTCGGCGCGGCTGCGGGCGGAAGTGAGTAATAAACCGCTGGTCTTCCCTGACGAACTGAATAAATTCCCCGAACTTATCGAGTCGGAAACGGCGTTGTACAACACTCGCCGCGATGGGCTGAACAAAGCCACCACCGGGCTGACGCAGGGGATTAGCCTGGTCAACCGCGAACTGGCGATGACCCAGCCGCTGGTGAAACAGGGGGCGGCGAGCAGCGTCGAAGTGCTGCGCCTGCAACGCCAGGCCAATGAACTGGAAAACAAACTTAGCGACGTGCGCACGCAATATTACGTTCAGGCGCGCGAAGAGTTAGCGAAAGCCAATGCGGAAGTAGAAACCCAGCGTTCGGTGATCCGCGGGCGGGAAGATTCTCTCACCCGGCTCAACTTTACCGCGCCGGTACGTGGCATTGTTCAGGACATTGACGTCACCACGGTTGGCGGCGTTATTGCCCCCGGTGGTAAACTGATGACCATCGTGCCGCTGGATGAGCAATTGCTGATCGAGGCTAAAATCTCCCCGCGCGATGTGGCGTTTATCCATCCGGGGCAAAAATCGCTGGTGAAAATAACCGCCTACGATTACTCCATCTACGGCGGCCTGCCGGGGGAAGTGGCGGTGATTTCACCGGACACCGTGCAGGATGAAGTGCGGCGCGATGTTTATTACTATCGGGTGTACATTCGCACTTTCAGCAACCATCTGGAAAACAAAAGTAAACAGCAGTTTCCGATATTTCCCGGCATGGTGGCGACGGTCGATATCCGCACCGGCAAAAAAAGCGTGCTGGATTATCTGTTGAAACCCTTTAATAAAGCACAGGAGGCGTTGCGCGAACGATGAACATTAGCGATGTAGCAAAAATTACCGGCCTGACCAGCAAAGCCATTCGCTTCTATGAAGAGAAGGGGCTGGTGACGCCGCCGATGCGCAGCGAAAATGGTTATCGAACCTACACGCAGCAGCATCTCAACGAACTGACCTTACTGCGCCAGGCGCGCCAGGTGGGCTTTAACCTGGAAGAGAGCGGCGAGCTGGTGAATCTGTTTAACGACCCGCAGCGTCACAGCGCCGATGTAAAACGGCGCACCCTGGAGAAAGTGGCGGAGATCGAGCGACATATCGAAGAACTGCAATCCATGCGCAACCAGCTGTTGGCGCTGGCGAATGCCTGCCCTGGCGATGACAGCGCCGACTGCCCGATTATCGAAAATCTCTCCGGCTGCTGTCATCATCGGGCGGGGTGAAAATCAGTTAATCCCCGTTTGCACCGAAAGAATATGCTGCAAACTTTCTACCATTATGCGCCCCGATTGAAATAAGCCTTCCTGGATTTCGTTGTTAACATTCACAGCGTGAACCAGGGAGGCTAATAACACCACTTGCAAGAAGGCAAAAATAAACGCACCGATAATCATAATATGCGTCAGGGGGATTTTCCTTTGCTCCTTCATTTTAAATAACCCACAAACTGACCTTCCTTCATTAAGGCGACTTTTCCCGTGTGGTGATAAACAATGACGTTATAAAGACCTGACTGATAAACAGTGGCATCTTTATTGTCTTCATCAATTGCACATAATGAATCATTGAGATAAGCAAAGTTCTTACTGCTCATTCTAAAGGTCATGCCAAATCCTTTATAAATAGATTTTTTAGCGGCCTGGGCATGTTGTGCGGCTTCTGCATTTTTAAATGCCTGCGCCTCGGATGCACTTAAAATAGCCGTCTGACGCTGTTGTTCTGCGAGATAACAGGTGTCATGGCTGACGCCCTGCGCCTGGCAATCTGCGATGCGGGAAGTGGGTGAACTACAGCCAGCCAGTAATATAACCGCCAGCAGGGAAAACGATTTAATGGAACTATTCATCATTGTTAACCTTAAATAATGTACAAATTAATGAAGAGGTGAAACCCGGCAAGCTTCCTTGCTCTTATTTATATTGAGGATTGGAATATTAGAAAGAATATCCCACGCCGACACCCGCGCCGAAATCAGATTGCGTATCCGCAGAGACACCGGCTTTAATCACGGTATGCGTTCCGGCATTAAAAGATGTTCCGAAAGACACCGCAGATTCACCGTTGAAGGTTCCCGCTCCCGCTGACATCATCATAAAGTCACCGGCTTTCACCTGTGGTTGTGAGGCGATAGCGATGGCTGATGCAGTTCCCGCATTGGCTTCTTTACGATTGTCCTCAACTTCGTTTTTCAGAGAATCGAAATGGTTATTGAGCGTAGTAATCTGCTGGCTATTATCCGCTACTCGTTTTTGCGTGTTGCTTAACTGCTGATGCGTTTGGGTTACGTCTTGTGTCAGGCTGTCAATTTGTTCATGCGTTTGCGTTGAGTCTTGCGCCAGACGCTGAATTTGTTCCCCGTACTGCACACTATCGATATGCTGTTGTGTTGCCTGGTTAGTCGCCAGAGTATCTATTTTTTGTTTTTGTTCTGCTGCAGTACGCGCATTCGCATCATTTTGTGCTCTCAGTCCGGCGTTAACCATCTCTTGATAATGTGCGTTGGTCTGGCCATCGCCAAGTGCGGAAACCGTTTTTTGCGTCGCGTCGATTTGTTTCTGCTGATCGTCCATTTGTTGCTGCTGGGTGTCCGCTTGTTCCTGTTGCGCATTGGCAGCAGCAGTCTGTCTGGCGTCAATCATGCTCTGATATCGGGCGGCAGTCTGTACATCACCGGTGGCGGCAACGGTTTTCCGGGTTTCGTCGAGTTGTTGCTGCTGGTCAGCAATATCGCTGCGGTTCTGTTCGATATTATTTTTGTTTTCTGTCACAGCACCGGAAAGTTTGACGCCGTTCATCAGAGCGGTGTTGGCGTTAGCGCTGGCATGGTCAGCCGTTGACTGGGCATGTGCGACATCGCCTTTTATGTTGGTGACGTCTGACTGCACTGCGGAGACATCATTACGGGTGTCGGCGATGGCGGCTTTATTGGCATCAATATCCGTCTGCGCCACCATAATGGCGTGCTGCGCGTCATCAGCTTTCATTGAAGCCCAGTTGGCGGCATGTTGTGCGTCCTGAATGGCGGTATCCTGCCCGTTGTCGCGGTCGGTCTGCGCTTGATTGGTTATCGGGTTCAGCGTATTGGTGGGCTGTACGGGAGAAGCAGCTGTATTTTCCTGAGGTGTCGTTGTCCGGTAATCATGCGCAATCAGATAATTTTGTGCGGCTGCACTATTCCCTGTCCTTTCTAAAAATCGACCAATTTTCTGATCAATTTCCGATTGCGACATTCCTGGCTGGATTGCCGTTAATTCTGTCGTTGCCGCCTCAACAGTATCACCCGCAAACGCAGATGGACTTACGGCGGTAGCAACAACGACAGCCAGTAAAGACAGCTTTACAGTTTTCATGCATTTTTTCTCTTTCAAAGTAAGTCACATATTTGTTTCTATAAGCAACGTAAAACGTTGTTATAAGAATTAATCTGCGTTGCAATTTGATCGAAATCTACGCCGCCATTTGTGTGATGTAAAGCGCATTTTTGTCTGGTGTAAGCGTAAACATCACCAATAAGAAACAAAAAATGTTTCTTATATAAATAAAATAGAAAATCATTTTGTGCTCTTTCAATGTAAAAAAGAGTAAAGACTTGTTTTGATAAGCGAAATAAATTCTGTTTCTGGACTAAACGTGAAGCGGTTCCTGATGTGTGCTAAAATGCGTTTCTTTGATAAATCTCAATTTTTAAGAGGTTTACGCCAGGCAGGAAAATTTAAATGAATGAATTTGAGAAGATTTTTAATGAAATGAATCTGGACCGGGCATTGCTACCGATCCTTTTTCGTTCGAACCGGTCAACAGTGTGGAAATATTTGAGTGGTGATAGTACGGCTCCTGCCTCAGCTATGTCACTGATTATGCTGTTGCAGTTAATCCAGAAACGAAACCCCGATCTGTTAGCCGAATGGTTAACGCTTTCTGATTTCACCATTCCGCCAGAAGTTTACCTGGACCAGCCTGATTACTGGAAAGGGTGGGTGTATACGCAACACAAGGTCAATAAAAACGTCCTGGAATATCTAAAAAAACATTATCCGGATGAAGACCAAAAAAACATGAATAAAGGTAGTGACGAGTAATTTGCCAATGCCAGTTAATATAGCGGAGGCGGCCTACGATTCGGGCGCAGACTTCCAGGCATGATAAGACGCGCCCGCGCCGCATCAGGCATCAGCGCATAACCGCCGGATGCGGCGTAAACGCCTTATCCGGCCTACAATTCGGGCATATTTTGTAGGCATGAAAAGACGCATCAGCGTCGCATCAGGCGATGACCGCACGGATAATCAGCGTTATCCCTTCTATCGCAATCACCTCAACATGCGTACCTGCACTGAGATCCTCGCTGGCGCTGACAGGCCATGAACTGTCACCGACGCGCATATGACCTCGCCCGTTGACCAGCGGAGATTCCAGCACAAAACGTCGGCCAATAAGCTGCTGCCCGCGCTGGTTTAAATGACTGTCGCTGTGCTTTTGTTCGCGCACCCGCCGCGACAACCATTTCCACCACAGCCAGGCGGCGAGCAGCGTCAGGACGGCAAACATCACCCCTTGCCACTCCCAACCCAGCGGCAACAGCCAGACCACCAGGCCGGTAATCACCGCTGCCACGCCGCTCCACAACAGATAACCATTTCCGCCCAGCATCTCGGCTGCCAGCAGCAACCCGCCGAGACTGAGCCAGAAAATATGTGGATGAACGACCATTAACTCCATCATGGCTGAGTCCGCTTGTTGGCGCTGTCTTTCACCAGCTCGGCAATCCCGGCAATCGACCCCATCAGGCTGCTGGCCTCTAATGGCATCATCACTACTTTGCTGTTACTGGACGAACCGATCTGCTGTAACGCTTCGGTGTATTTCTGTGCGACGAAGTAGTTCACCGCCTGAATATCACCGGAGGCGATGGCTTCAGACACCATTTTGGTGGCGCGGGCTTCTGCTTCAGCGGAACGTTCACGAGCTTCAGCCTGTAAAAACGCCGACTGACGTTCGCCTTCCGCTTTCAGGATTTGCGACTGTTTTTCACCTTCGGCTTTGAGGATTTCCGCCTGACGGATCCCTTCCGCTTCGAGGATGTAAGCGCGTTTGGTACGTTCCGCTTTCATCTGCGCGTTCATTGAAGAGATAAGCTCTGCCGGTGGGCGCACGTCGCGAATTTCAATACGGGTGACTTTAATCCCCCACGGGTTGGTGGCCTCATCGACAATACGCAGCAGGCGTGAGTTGATGCTGTCGCGCTGAGAGAGCATTTCATCAAGTTCCATTGAACCCAGCACGGTACGGATGTTAGTCATGGTCAGGTTGATGATCGCCAGCTCCAGATTGCTGACTTCATAAGCCGCGCGCGGCGCGTCAATCACCTGAATAAAGCACACGGCGTCGATGGTAACGTTGGCGTTATCTTTCGAGATAACTTCCTGGGAAGGGATATCGAGCACTTGCTCCATCATATTGATCTTGCGACCAATGCGATCCATAAACGGCACCACCAGACTGAGCCCCGGCTGTAACGTTTTGGTATAGCGACCAAAACGTTCTACCGTCCATTGATAGCCCTGCGGCACGATTTTGACGCCCGCGCCGACAATGACCAGCGCGACAAAAATGAGAATCGGGATAAAGATAAGCATCGGAAAAACCTCCTGTTGTACCGTCCATAATCAGCAAAATTGCTGCTTGATTAAACAAATTATACCTGATTACTGAAAGAGAGTTCCCCCTTATTCCTGGGAAGGATAAACTGTTTTTAGTAAAAATCAGAAAAAGGGAACAGCGATGCAGGAAAATAGTCCTTTGCTTCAGCTACAAAACGTAGGATATCTGGCGGGTGATGCGAAGATTCTTAATAACATCAATTTTTCGCTGCGTGCTGGCGAATTTAAGTTAATTACCGGTCCTTCTGGTTGTGGCAAAAGTACGCTGCTAAAAATAGTTGCTTCATTGATCAGCCCAACCAGCGGAACGTTACTGTTTGAAGGTGAGGATGTCAGCACACTAAAGCCAGAAATCTACCGCCAGCAAGTGTCTTACTGTGCCCAGACGCCGACGCTGTTTGGCGATACGGTATACGATAATCTGATCTTTCCCTGGCAGATCCGTAACCAGCAGCCTGACCCAGCCATTTTTCTCGATTTTCTCGAACGCTTCGCCTTACCGGACACCATTTTGACGAAGAATATCGCCGAGCTATCTGGTGGTGAAAAACAACGCATCTCATTGATTCGTAACCTGCAATTTATGCCGAAGGTTTTATTGCTGGATGAAATCACCAGCGCGCTGGATGAAAGTAATAAACATAACGTTAATGAGATGATCCATCGCTATGTGCGCGAGCAAAATATTGCCGTGCTGTGGGTGACACACGATAAAGACGAAATTAATCATGCGGATAAAGTGATTACACTGCAACCGCATGCCGGAGAAATGCAGGAAGCACGCTATGAACTCGCATAATATTACTAACGAATCATTGGCACTGGCATTAATGCTGGTGGTGGTGGCAATCTTAATTAGCCATAAAGAAAAACTGGCGCTGGAGAAAGATATTCTCTGGAGCGTCGGGCGCGCGATAATTCAGCTGATTATTGTCGGCTATGTGCTGAAGTATATTTTCAGCGTGGATGATGCCAGCCTGACATTATTGATGGTGTTATTTATCTGCTTTAATGCGGCGTGGAACGCGCAAAAACGCAGTAAATATATTGCTAAAGCTTTTATCTCATCGTTTATTGCCATTACGGTCGGAGCGGGAATTACCCTGGCGGTACTGATCCTCTCTGGGTCGATTGAATTTATCCCGATGCAGGTGATCCCTATCGCCGGGATGATAGCCGGTAACGCCATGGTAGCGGTGGGGTTGTGTTACAACAATTTAGGGCAACGGGTCATTAGCGAACAGCAACAGATTCAGGAGAAACTGAGTCTTGGCGCGACGCCGAAACAGGCTTCAGCGATATTGATTCGCGACAGTATTCGCGCGGCTTTAATTCCGACGGTCGATTCAGCAAAAACGGTTGGCTTAGTGAGTTTACCAGGAATGATGTCCGGGCTGATATTTGCCGGGATTGATCCGGTGAAGGCGATTAAATATCAGATTATGGTGACCTTTATGCTGCTCTCAACCGCCAGCTTGTCGACCATTATTGCCTGCTATTTAACCTATCGTAAGTTTTATAATTCGCGCCACCAGTTGGTGGTGACGCAATTGAAGAAGAAATGATGCGATGCCGGATGCGCAGCATCGCATCCGGCGTTGTGGTTCATGTGCCGATCAACGGAAAATCAATACAACAACGCATACAGCTGGCGGCGATACTTCGACGCCAGTGCATCACCTGTACCCAGCGCAGCGAGGATCTCCTGGAACGTTTTACGCGTCTGACCGTCTGCGGCAGTGAGATCTTTACGCAGATGCCCAAACAGTAACTCCAGCGCCTCTTCATTGCGCCCAACCTGGTGCAGTTGCAGTGCCAGTTGCGTTGCCAGTGCGGCATCTTCTGGATTCTCCGCCACCTGCTGTTGCAGCTGTTGAATTTCCGGCGTATCTGCCGCCTGCTTCAGCAGTTCGATTTGCGCCACCAGCCCCTGGTAGCGGGTGTCCTGATCCTGTAACGGAATGGTTTTCAGCACGGCTTCTGCATCTTCAGAACGGTTCAGCGCAATCAGCGTTTCTGCCAGCAGCAGGCCGATCTCCCCGTTCTGATTCGACAACTGCCAGGCGTCTTTCAGCAATGGCAGGGCGTCGGTGTAATTGCCTTCCTGCATCAGCTGCATCGCCTGCTGCGCTTTCAGCTCTTCTTCGCGCGGCAGCACTTTATCCAGCAGGGCGCGGATCGCCTCTTCCGGTTGCGGCCCCTGGAAGCCGTCTACCGGTTGCCCGTTCTGGAACAGATACACGGTCGGAATCGCGCGCAGACCAAACTGGGCGGCAATCATCTGCTCTGCGTCGCAGTCCAGCTTCGCCAGAATAAATTGCCCGTTGTACTGCGCCGCGAGGCTTTCCAGAATTGGGGTTAACTGCAAACAGTGCTGGCTACGTTCAGACCAAAAATAGAACAGCACCGGAGTGGTCATCGACTGTTCAAGAACCTGTTGCAGGTTAGATTCGTTAATGTTGACAATATTTTCTACGGACATGGAGTCGCTCTCTGTTGTCGATATTTTCTTTGACATGGGGGCTTAAGTGCGCGCTTCAACTCACCCCTGCAATATTTTGTCCATCACGCGCCCCGGCAGCAGGCGCTTGAGCACCATTACCGCCCAGGTCACCAGCGTTACCGGATAGCGCATCTTCGGTTTCTCGCTAATAAAAGCATGGCGCACTTTGTCGACCACCGCTTCCGGCCCCAACGTAAAGCGGGCGGCGATGCCGGGATTTTCGACCGGTTTATCGCTTTGTGTCTGGTTGACGTTGTCGGTGAAGCGAGTACGAATGGGACCGGGTTCGATCAGGCTAACTTTAATTCCGCTGTGGCGCAGCTCCATGCGCAGCGCATCCGACCACGCCTCCAGCGCATATTTACTGGCTGCGTAAGCGCCGCGACCCGGTGTGGAGATTAATCCCATCACCGATGAGGTCATCACAATACGCCCTTCACCGTGCGGTAACATCGCGGGTAACAGGCGCATGGTGAGCTGGTGTGCGCCGAAAAAGTTGGCGGAAAACTGCTGTTCCATCTGCGCACGGCTGATGGTGGAAAGGGGGCCATACATGCCGAATCCGGCATTGTTAAAGATCCCATACAGACAATTATCGGTCAGGGCGATCACTTCGTCGGCTGCGCGATCAACACTTTCTGGCGAATCCAGATCGATCAACACGCCGGTAAATCCCATGCTGTTCATACGCTCAACATCATCCGCTTTCCGGCAACCTGCCAGCACATGAAAACCCTGGCGTTTTAATTCGAGCGCGCTTTCCAGGCCAATTCCACTGGAACATCCGGTAATTAAGACCGATTTTTGCATAACTTTACCTGTCAGGATCTCCGTTGCTTTATGAGTCATGATTTACTAAAGGCTGCAACTGCTTCGCCATCCAGTCGGCAATAAACGGCTGGGCGTCGCGGTTGGGATGAATACCGTCATCCTGCATCCATTGTGGCTTGAGGTAGACCTCTTCCATAAAAAAGGGCAGCAGCGGAACATCAAACTCTTTGGCGAGTTTGGGGTAAATGGCACTAAAGGCTTCATTATAACGGCGACCATAGTTTGCAGGCAGACGTATTTGCATTAACAATGGTTCAGCGTTGGCGGCTTTGACATCCTGCAATATCTGGCGCAGCGTTTGCTCGGTTTGTTGTGGCTGAAAACCACGCAAACCGTCATTGCCGCCCAGTTCTACCAGCACCCAGCGCGGCTGATGCTGTTTCAGCAGAGCCGGAAGGCGCGCCAGCCCTTGTTGCGAGGTGTCGCCGCTGATGCTGGCATTGACTACCGACGTTTTACTCTGCCACTTATCATTCAACAAGGCAGGCCAGGCCGCGCTGGCAGACATTCGATACCCGGCGCTCAGGCTATCACCCAGAATCAATAACGTGTCCGCTGCGGCGGCACGGAAGGTTAACAGGACCAGGAACAGGAAGGGCAAATGCCAGCGGAAAACATTGTTGAAGTTCATCATCTTAAGAAGTCCGTCGGTCAGGGGGAGCATGAACTCTCCATCCTCACCGGAGTTGAGCTGGTTGTCAAACGTGGCGAGACCATCGCACTGGTGGGCGAGTCGGGATCGGGTAAGTCAACCTTGCTGGCGATCCTCGCCGGGCTGGATGACGGCAGCAGTGGCGAAGTGAGTCTGGTGGGACAACCGCTACATAATATGGACGAAGAAGCGCGGGCAAAGTTGCGCGCGAAGCACGTCGGCTTTGTTTTTCAGTCATTTATGTTAATTCCTACCCTTAACGCGCTGGAAAACGTCGAGCTTCCGGCGCTGCTGCGTGGTGAGAGTAGCGCAGAAAGTCGTAACGGGGCAAAAGCGTTGCTCGAACAGTTAGGACTGGGTAAACGTCTGGATCATCTTCCGGCACAGCTTTCCGGCGGCGAACAGCAACGAGTGGCGCTGGCGCGAGCTTTTAATGGTCGGCCTGATGTGCTGTTTGCCGACGAACCCACCGGCAACCTTGACCGCCAGACGGGCGATAAAATTGCCGACCTGCTGTTTTCCCTCAACCGTGAACATGGCACCACGTTGATTATGGTGACCCACGACCTGCAACTGGCGGCACGCTGCGACCGCTGCTTACGGCTGATGAACGGGCAGTTGCAGGAGGAAGCATGATTGCACGTTGGTTCTGGCGCGAATGGCGCTCGCCGTCGCTATTAATTGTCTGGCTGGCGCTAAGCCTGGCGGTGGCCTGCGTGCTGGCGCTGGGCAATATCAGCGATCGCATGGAGAAGGGCTTAAGCCAGCAAAGCCGGGAGTTTATGGCGGGCGATCGGGCGTTGCGCAGTTCGCGCGAAGTGCCGCAAGCGTGGCTGGAGGAAGCGCAAAAGCGCGGCCTGAAAGTCGGCAAGCAGCTGACTTTCGCCACCATGACATTTGCAGGCGACACACCGCAGCTGGCGAACGTCAAAGCGGTGGATGATATCTACCCGATGTATGGCGATCTGCAAACTAATCCCCCTGGCCTGAAACCGCAGGCGGGCAGCGTATTGCTGGCCCCACGCCTGATGGCACTGCTTAACCTGAAAACAGGCGACACCATCGACGTGGGTGATGCCACCTTGCGGATTGCCGGAGAAGTGATTCAGGAACCGGATTCCGGTTTTAACCCCTTCCAGATGGCTCCGCGTCTGATGATGAATCTGGCGGATGTCGATAAAACCGGAGCCGTGCAGCCGGGAAGTCGGGTCACCTGGCGCTATAAATTCGGCGGCAACGAGAACCAGCTCGACGGCTATGAGAAATGGTTGTTACCCCAGCTTAAACCCGAACAACGCTGGTACGGTCTGGAACAGGACGAAGGCGCGCTGGGGCGCTCGATGGAACGCTCGCAACAGTTCCTGCTGCTTTCGGCGCTTCTGACCTTGCTGCTGGCAGTGGCAGCGGTGGCGGTGGCGATGAATCATTACTGTCGCAGTCGCTACGATCTGGTGGCGATCCTCAAAACGCTGGGGGCAGGGCGAGCGCAACTGCGTAAGCTAATCGTCGGTCAGTGGTTGATGGTGCTGGCGCTTTCAGCCGTTACCGGTGGGGCGATAGGCCTGTTGTTCGAAAACGTGTTGATGGTGCTGCTCAAGCCCGTTCTGCCTGCTGCACTACCGCCAGCCAGCCTCTGGCCGTGGTTGTGGGCGCTGGGCACCATGACGGTCATCTCGCTGCTGGTGGGGCTACGACCGTACCGCCTGTTGTTGGCAACGCAGCCTTTACGCGTATTACGTAATGATGTGGTCGCGAACGTCTGGCCGCTCAAGTTTTATCTGCCGATTGTCAGTGTGGTGGTTGTGCTGCTGCTCGCCGGATTAATGGGTGGCAGTATGCTGCTCTGGGCGGTGCTGGCGGGCGCGGTAGTACTGGCTTTGCTATGCGGTGTGCTGGGCTGGATGCTGCTGAATGTACTTCGCCGCATGACGCTGAGATCGCTACCTCTGCGCCTGGCGGTTAGCCGCCTGTTACGTCAGCCGTGGTCAACGTTAAGCCAGCTTTCGGCATTTTCGCTCTCCTTTATGCTGCTGGCGCTGTTGCTGGTATTGCGTGGCGATCTGCTCGACCGCTGGCAACAGCAGCTACCGCCAGAAAGCCCGAACTACTTTTTAATCAACATCGCCACAGAACAGATTATGCCGCTAAAAACGTTCCTCGCGGAACATCAGATAGTCCCGGAATCATTTTATCCGGTGGTGCGGGCGCGACTGACGGCGATTAACGGCAAGCCGACAGAAGGCAATGAAGATGAGGCGCTTAACCGCGAACTCAATCTTACCTGGCAAAATACGCGGCCCGATCATAATCCGATTGTCGCCGGTAACTGGCCGCCAAAAGCCGATGAAGTGTCAATGGAAGAGGGGCTGGCGAAACGCTTAAACGTTGCCCTCGGCGATACTGTGACTTTTATGGGCGATACCCAGGAGTTCCGCGCTAAAGTGACCAGCCTGCGCAAAGTTGACTGGGAAAGTCTGCGGCCTAATTTCTATTTTATTTTCCCTGAAGGGGCATTAGACGGGCAACCGCAGAGCTGGCTTACCAGTTTCCGCTGGGAGAATGGCAACGGCATGTTGACGCAACTCAACCGCCAGTTCCCGACCATTAGCCTGTTAGACATTGGCGCGATTTTAAAACAGGTCGGCCAGGTGCTGGAGCAGGTAAGTCGGGCGCTGGAGGTGATGGTGGTGCTGGTCACCGCCTGCGGTATGTTGCTGTTGCTGGCACAGGTGCAGGTGGGAATGCGTCAGCGTCATCAGGAGCTGGTGGTGTGGCGCACACTCGGTGCGGGGAAAAAACTGCTGCGCACCACGTTGTGGTGTGAGTTCGCCATGCTCGGGTTTGTTTCTGGCCTGGTGGCCGCAATTGGTGCGGAAACGGCGCTGGCAGTGTTGCAGGCGAAAGTGTTTGATTTCCCGTGGGAGCCAGACTGGCGATTGTGGATTGTGCTGCCGTGCAGCGGTGCGCTGCTGCTGTCGCTTTTCGGCGGCTGGCTGGGTGCGCGGCTGGTTAAGGGTAAGGCGCTGTTCAGGCAGTTTGCGGGGTGATGAGAGTAAATAAGGGGCGTTCTGGTTGAATGGAACGCCTTGTTTAAATTAATTCTACAATATGTTTCATTGATGATGTTATTGAATTGGTGATTTCCTATCTTTCTATTGCTGATATTAATCTGAATCGGTGGAGTTTAATAATTTTAAATATAGCCCTACAAAAATAACTCAGACTAATAAAATCATAAACCATATGCGTTGAATGGATATTATCCATATAGTGAATTTGTTGATGATGAATTCATCTGTGCTAAAAATGTTAGTTTAATAAAATATTGAAAGTGACCTGTAATAACAGTTGTTGTTGATTGAGAACAAATAAGTTTATGTGAAAAATATATAAATACATTAGCTGGTCTTGTGTGTCATTTTATTTTTTTGTTGCTAACACAGGAATATGAACAATAACTAAAAGGGCACTTTATATGAGCGGAAAACCAGCGGCGCGTCAGGGAGATATGACTCAGTATGGCGGTCCCATTGTCCAGGGTTCGGCAGGTGTAAGAATTGGCGCGCCCACCGGCGTGGCGTGCTCGGTGTGTCCGGGCGGGATGACTTCGGGCAACCCGGTAAATCCGCTGCTGGGGGCGAAGGTGCTGCCCGGCGAGACGGACCTTGCGCTGCCCGGCCCGCTGCCGTTCATTCTCTCCCGCACCTACAGCAGCTACCGGACGAAGACGCCTGCGCCGGTGGGGATTTTTGGCCCCGGCTGGAAAGCGCCTTCTGATATCCGCTTACAGATACGCGATGATGCACTGGTACTCAACGACAACGGCGGACGGAGCATTCACTTTGAGCCGCTGCTGCCGGGGGAGGCGGTGTACAGCCGCAGCGAGTCCCTGTGGCTGGTGCGTGGCGGTAAGGCAACGCAGCCGGACGGCCACACGCTGGCGCGGCTGTGGGGGGCGCTGTCGCCGGATATCCGGTTAAGCCCGCATCTTTACCTGGCGACCAGCAGCGCACAGGGACCGTGGTGGATACTGGGGTGGTCAGAGCGGGTGCCGGGTGCTGAGGACGTACTGCCAGCGCCGCTGCCGCCGTACCGGGTGCTTACCGGGCTGGCGGACCGCTTCGGGCGGACGCTGACGTACCGGCGTGAGGCCGCCGGTGACCTGGCCGGGGAAATCACCGGCGTGACGGACGGTGCCGGGCGGGAGTTCCGTCTGGTGCTGACCACGCAGGCGCAGCGGGCGGAAGAGGCCCGTAAACAGCACACCGCTTCCTTATTTTCCCCTGACACCCCCCGCCCTCTTTCAGCCTCAGCGTTCCCCGACACACTGCCCGGTACCGAATACGGCCCCGACAGGGGCATCCGTCTTTCGGCGGTGTGGCTGATGCACGACCCGGCATACCCGGAGAGCCTGCCCGGTGCGCCACTGGTGCGGTACACGTATACGGAAGCCGGTGAACTGCTGGCGGTATATGACCGCAGCAATACGCAGGTGCGCGCTTTCACGTATGACGCGCAGCACCCGGGCCGGATGGTGGCGCACCGTTACGCGGGAAGGCCGGAGATGCGCTACCGCTACGACGATGCGGGGCGGGTGGTGGAGCAGCTGAACCCGGCAGGCCTGAGTTACCGCTACCAGTATGAGCAGGACCGCATCACCGTCACGGACAGCCTGAACCGGCGTGAGGTGCTGCATACAGAAGGCGGGGCCGGGCTGAAGCGGGTGGTGAAAAAAGAACTGGCGGACGGCAGCGTCACGCGCAGCGGGTATGACCCGGTGGGGCGGCTTACGGCGCAGACGGACGCGGCGGGACGGCGGACAGAGTACGGTCTGAATGTGGTGTCAGGCGACATCACGGACATCACCACGCCGGACGGGCGGGAGACGAAATTTTACTATAACGACGGGAACCTGGTGACGGCGGTGGTGTACCCGGACGGGCTGGAGAGCCGCCGGGCGTATGATGAGCGGGACAGGCTGGTATCGGAGACATCGCGCAGTGGGGACGTCATCCGGTATGCTTATGATAATCCGCACAGTGAATTACCGGCCACGACAACAGATGCGACGGGCAGCACCCGGCAGATGACCTGGAGCCGCTACGGTCAGTTGCTGGCGTTCACCGACTGCTCGGGCTACCAGACCCGCTATGAGTATGACCGCTTCGGCCAGATGACGGCGGTCCACCGCGAGGAAGGCATCAGCCTTTACCGCCGCTATGACAACCGTGGCCGGTTAACCTCGGTGAAAGACGCACAGGGC
>OAQX01000049.1_pt1 | contig 51088 bp, 40 predicted proteins | sample 1475521 | NCBI WGS metagenome assembly OAQX01 (sample SAMEA3360657, study PRJEB22359) | human gut metagenome | biome: ENVO:urban biome; feature: ENVO:human-associated habitat; material: ENVO:feces | place: Bangladesh | collected 2011 | reverse complement strand
AAAATTGTACATTCTTATATCATCATTTTTGTACATTCTTAGAGTATCATTTACATCTAATTTATAGATATAAGACTTATAAAAAAGTTAATAACATAATAAAAGACAGAATAGAAAACGTTCATAAGCCATTCTTTAAACGGATACAGGATGTTTTACAGTGCTCTGAAGAAGAGGCAGAGAAAGTTGGCTTAGCATTAGATAAATATTTTGTACCCTTAGAAAGTGAATTCTATAAAATTAATGATAATACCTACTCATTTGTTGATGCAGGTGGCCTTAAAGGAAAATTTTCAATAGATCAAAACTATAAGTTATTGACTTTAGTTTATAATGATGTAGATTTATTAGCTTTAGAGCAAAACTTGTAAATTAGTATTGAAGCAACCTTATAATAATAAAGTTACTAATATACCTTTTGTATTTACCTCAGAAGAATTAAGGAGTTTTTATGCCCATTAGAAAGTTTATAAAAATAATTTGTACTGTAGTTTTATCGTTACTGGTTATTATTTTAATTTTTATTGGAATTAGAATATACGAATATCAAATATTTATAAACTCTCTTGTAGATTATGGCAAACAAACAGGGCTCAATAAAAATATGACTGGTTTTGCTACAGATTTTCCCTATATATATTCTAATGGAGATTTCGGAATAGTTGTTGTTAATGTATTACCCTATGGTACAGTACGCATCATTCCAAATCATAAAGGTTTTAGTAAAATATTTGTATCTGCAGAAGATAGTAATTTAGAGTCTTTGCAAAGAGCATATGGTGATAAACTTATAATTCTAGATAGTATTGATCAATTTTCTGAAGATGAAAGAAAGATTATATCTGAGATAACTAGAAAGGATTCCAAACCAAGATATGATCGTGATACTTGGGTTACTAGATCATACTAATATATAGGAACGTAAATCTTATAAATAAATTGGATAATAGTACATGAAGATTAGAATAGTTACGCTTTTAAATTTAATAAGATTTAGAATAATTGGTACAATTCTTTTATCAATTACAATAACAGTCAATGCTATTGAAGCAACTGCCCCAAATATAGACTACAGATTTATTATCCCAATATTAGTAATGGGGACAATATTGTTATGGCCTCTAATTAGAAGAAGACGTATTGTTAGTCGTATTTATAGAAAAAGCATGGATAAATATCAATCGAGACTAATAGTATGTTTATATTTTGTTTTAGGATTTCATAATAAACTTGTTGGAATACCGATTAAACAAAAAAGTATGTTTGGTTGGGTAAATTTATGTATTTCCATTTTAGGAGCGGTTAGTATTCTTAGTTGGATGTATATAAATAATATCTCGATTTGGATAATTATATTCACTCTTGTTTTATCTATATATAGAGTATTAAAAGTAATATATAGTTAAATTAAGCTTAATATTGACATCTCTCTCTTTGTATTGCTACAATATTGTGTATAATATATGCGATGAAGCAGAGTAGTAAACCTCTCTAGCGAGTGAGGATGGTGTAAGCTCACATTTGGTTGAAGGCGCTGTAGAGCATTGGCAGGAACGCAGGTATCTGTTAGTAAAGGCCAACATAGAAAAAAGAGGGCGTAAGCCAAATAGGGTGGAACCGCGGGTATACTCGTCCCTGTAACGTTTTTCGTTACAGGGACTTTTTTGTTTGTAACGAAATGGTTGATTTTATGTCGGTTGTGTAAAGTGGAGGCAGCAATGACATTTCAAGAGATTATTTTAAATCTACAAAAATTCTGGAGCGATCAAGGTTGTATCGTTCAAAATCCATATGACATCGAAAAGGGCGCAGGCACAATGAACCCTGCAACATTCTTGCACGCTATTGGTCCTGAACCATGGGCTGTATGTTATGTAGAACCTTCTCGTCGTCCAGCAGACGGTCGTTATGGTGATAACCCTAACCGTTTGTTCCAACATCATCAATTCCAAGTTATCGTGAAACCATCTCCAGATAATATCCAAGAATTGTACTTACAATCCTTAGCAACACTTGGTATTCATGCTGAAGATCACGATATCCGTTTCGTAGAGGATAACTGGGAGTCTCCAACATTGGGCGCTTGGGGCCTTGGCTGGGAAGTATGGCTCGATGGTATGGAAGTAACTCAGTTCACATATTTCCAACAAGTTGGTTCCATCGACTGTAAACCAGTTTCCGTAGAAATTACATACGGTTTAGAACGTTTGGCTATGTACATTCAAGGCGTAGAAAACGTATATGACCTTAAATGGAATGAAAATATTACATACGGTGACGTTTGGCATGCTAACGAAGTTGAACAGTCCGTATATAACTTTGAATTAGCAGACACAGATATGCTTTTCAAATTATTTGATATGTACGAAGCAGAAGCAAAACGCGTTTGTGCAGCCGGTTATGTATTACCAGCTTACGACTATGTATTGAAATGTTCCCACACATTCAACTTGCTTGATTCTCGTGGTGCTATTTCCATCAGCGAACGTACTGCTTTCATTGGCCGCGTACGTGCATTAGCTCGTATTTGTGCACAACAATACCTCGCTAAACGCGAAGAATTAGGTTTCCCACTTTTGAAAGGAGATAAATAAGATGGCAAAGGATTTATTATTTGAAATCGGTGCAGAAGAAATTCCTGCCGGCTTTATGCCAAATATCTTAGGTCAATTGAAACAATTGGCTGAAACAAAATTAAATGATGCCCATCTTCCTTTTGAAAGCATCGCAACATACGGCACACCACGTCGTTTGGCTCTTATTGTAAAAGGTCTTGCTGACACATCTGCTGAAATCAGCGAACGTCATAAAGGTCCTTCTGTGTCTATCGCCTATGATGCTGACGGTAATGCTACAAAAGCAGCTATCGGTTTCGCTCGTGGTAAAGGTCTTGATGTAGCTGATCTCGTTGTAGAAGACGGCTATATTTACGCTGAAACTAAAACAGCAGGCGTACCTGCAAAAGATATTGTAACTGATATGTTGCCACAATTGATTACAGGCCTTAACTTCCCTAAATCTATGCATTGGGGCAATTTAGATGCTAAATTTGTACGTCCTGTACGTTGGCTTGTAGCATTACTTGATGAAGAAGTAATTCCTGTAGAATTTGCTACAGTAAAATCTGGTAATTTAACACGTGGTCATCGCTTCTTAGGTGCTGATGAAATCACTATCAAAAATGCGGCATCTTATGTAGAAACATTAAAAGAAAACTTTGTTATGGTTGATCAAGATGCACGTCGTGAATTGATCTCCAAACAATTACATGATATTGCAGCTTCTAAAAATGCATCCATCGTTTGGGATGATGATTTGTTAGAAGAAATTAACTATCTTGTTGAATGGCCTACAGCATTGTGTGGTGGCTTTGAAGAGTCTTACTTGGCACTTCCAGATGCAGCTATTATTACACCAATGAAAGATCATCAACGCTACTTCCCATTGGTTGACCAAGAGGGCAAATTGTTGCCAATGTTCTTAACAGTTCGAAACGGCTCCGATCATTCTATCGAAGTAGTTCAAGCTGGTAATGAACGCGTATTGCGCGCTCGTTTAGATGATGCTAAATTCTTCTTCAACGAAGACCGCAAGAAACCTCTTATCGATCGTCAAGATGGTTTGACTAAAATCGTATTCCAAGAAGGTCTTGGTAACTTAGCTGATAAAACTGAACGTTTGCTTAAATTGGGCCGTGTATTCGGTGAGGAATGTGGTTTGCACGAAGATGCAGCTGTTGTGTTAGAACGCGCTACAGAGCTTGCTAAAACTGACCTTACAACAGGTATGGTTACAGAGTTCACTGAATTACAAGGTGTAATGGGTAAAGAATACGCTTTACTTGATGGTGAATCTCCTGAGGTAGCAGAAGCTATTTTCGAACAATATTTACCACGTTTTGCAGGCGATGTATTGCCTCAAACTGAAGCAGGTAAAGTATTGTCTATCATCGATAAAGTAGATAATATCGTAGCTACTTTCAGCCGTGGTTTAATTCCTACAGGTTCTCAAGATCCATATGCATTGCGTCGTCAAACAATTGGTATCTTGAACATCTTACTTGGTAGTGAGTGGAATATTAGCTTGCGTCCAATCTTTAAAGCATCTATGGAATTGCTTAATGTACCAGCTGAAAAACAAGACGAATTACTTGGCCAAGTAGAAGAGTTCTTCACACTTCGTTTGAAAAATATCTTCCTTGATCGCGAAGTTCCTCATCATGTAATCGACTTGTTGTTGTCCAACAATGAATTGTCCGTTGCTGATGCTGAAGGTCTTGTAAATGCATTGTTAGCAAACCGCATTGATGAAAATGTTGAGCTTGTTCAAGCTTATACTCGTATGTACAATCTCGTAAAAGATGTAGAATATACAGGCGTTAATAGCGATTTGTTAAAAGAAGATGCTGAAAAAGCATTGTTCGAAGCTGCTTCTAAAGCATCCGAAGCAAGTCTTGCAGCATGGGATGCTAATGATTATGATGCAGTTGTAGCAGTTCCAGCTACTTTAGTTCCAGCCATCAACAAATTCTTTGAAGATGTAATGGTTATGGATAAAGACGAAGCTATTAAAGCTAATCGTCTACAACTCGTTCGCTTAGCGTACAGCGTAATGGCTATTATCGGCGATATTAGTGCATTAAAATAATATATTTTGTATTAGATACATTAAACTTTTACAGAAATATATGAAAGAAGAGGTACCATTTGGTACCTCTTTTTTGCTTTTACGAAGAATATACATATTTTATGCAGGAATTTTTGAGACCATGGCGAATATCTTATAATATACAAAGTTGTATGAGGAGATAACTGTCATGAATCATGATGAATTATATAAAGCCTTATGTAAGGTGCCAAGTGGTAAAGAAAAGTCTCGTGATAAAATAATTATAGAATTATATATGCGATCTCAAGGAGCATCTCAAAAACAATTAGTAGATGCTCTTAATATGCGTCCTGCTACAGTATCGGAGCAGACGGATATACTCATTGAATTAGGGTATGTAACAAAGCATATTGATTTCATGGATAAACGGATTTCTGTAGTAGGCCTTACAGAAGAGGGGAAACGACTAGGTAAATCATTACTACATTCGTATGATCAATTTCTTAATGTACTATTTTCTGATTTTTCTGACGATGAAAAAGATGATTTATACCGCTTGTTAGGTAAGTTAAAGCGCCCAATTTTAAGTAAATAATTAGTTTCTCAAAATTATATAGAAAATACTTGCGAACAGTACGTGATTTATGATACTATATTGCTGTTAATTTGAGACAGTCCGCTGCCTATAAGGTGTAGGTATTGAATGTCTGCAAACAGGAGGAAACAATGAACATTATTAACGTACTTGAACAAGAACAACTTCGTACAGACATCCCTACTTTCCGCGCTGGTGACACAGTTCGCGTACACGTAAAAGTAGTGGAAGGTTCTCGTGAACGTATCCAAGTATTCGAAGGTTTGGTAATTAAACGTCAAAACGGTGGCGTACGTGAAACTTTCACAGTTCGTCGTATTGCATCCGGTGTAGGTGTAGAACGTACATTCCCACTTCACAGCCCACGCTTAGCTAAAATCGAAGTTATGCGCCGTGGTGTTGTTCGTCGTGCTAAATTGTACTACTTACGTAATCTTACTGGTAAAGCTGCTCGTATTCGCGAAAAACGCTAATGTTCATAAAAGGCTGCCGTTGGCAGCCTTTTATTTTTGCTAAAATTTAGATGTAGAAAGGAAATACTATGGCAGATTCACCTATCGTACATTGGTTCCCTGGACATATGGCGAAAGCCACACGTATGATTACGGAGTATATCAAAAAGGTAGACGTAGTTATCGAGTTACTCGATGCGCGTATTCCTCGTTCTAGTGCTAATCCTGTAATCACTGAGCTGGTTGGTCAGAAACCTCATATCGTGTTGTTAAATAAAGTTGATTTAGCAGATCCAAAAGCCACAAAGGAATGGACCGAATTCTTTACTAAACAAGGCATCACGGTATTGGCTATCGATTCTAAGTCTGGTAAGGGGAATAAGAAGTTAGTATCTACTGTAGAGCGTTTGAGTAAGCCTATCATTGATCGTTGGGTTGCAAAAGGCATTCGCAGTCGTTCTGTGCGTACCATTATTTTAGGTATTCCTAACGTTGGTAAATCTACGTTGATTAACTCCTTAGCTGGCTCTGCAGCAACGCGTACAGCTAACAAAGCTGGTCATACACGTGGTCAACAATGGGTTAAAATCGGTAAAAACCTTGAGTTGCTTGATACGCCAGGTGTATTATGGCCTAAACTAGAAGACCAACGTGCAGCGGCTCGCCTTGCTATGACGGGTGCCGTTTCTGATGATGTGTATGATTTAGAACATGTCATTAAACAATTAATTAATCATTTATTGACAAATACACCTAATATTTTGGTGGAACGATATAAATTGAAAGAAGAAGAAATGACGGATGTAGATACGATTCTTGAAAGTATCGGCCGTCGTCGTGGTTGTCTCGTAAGTGGTGGCGTAGTAGACTTTGATAAAGCTCGCCGCATCATTTTGCAAGACTATCGCAATACTAAACTTGGTACAATTACATTGGACCAAGTAGATGAAGAACCATACTATCCTGAAGATGGTGAGGAAACACAAAATGGATAAGGATGTTTTTTCTAAATTAAAGGTTGCAGAAATAAAGGCTCTCTTTGAAACTGAACAAGCTTTAGATATTTTGCCATTGGCTCAAGAGGATACTCGCAGTTCCGTTCAAAAATTAGCTGTTTCTTATATTAAGCGCCAAGAAAAAGAGTTAAAAGAACAGCAACGTCTCATGGGCATGTATGACTATGAAGGCATGTTTTATGATCAAGGTATCTATCATGTGGCTGGTGTTGATGAGGTAGGGCGTGGTCCTATTGCGGGGCCTGTGACGGTAGCTGCCGTTATCTTGCCGCCTATGACATTAATTCCAGGCCTTAATGACTCTAAAAAGCTAACGGAAGAAAAGCGTGAGGCCCTCTACGATATCATCATGGACGAAGCCGTAGCAGTTAGCTGCATTTCTTACGGCCCAGAAAAGATTGATGAGCTCAATATCTATGAAGCAACGCGACAAGCAATGTATGAGGCGATTCGTACGCTCAGCGTTCCAGCAGAAGCAGTAGTGGCTGATGCTATGAAATTGCCTGATCTGACGATTCCGGTGGAGTCTATTATTAAAGGCGATAGTAAAAGTGCTAATATTGCTGCTGCATCAATCATTGCAAAGGTTACGCGAGATCGATATATGAAGAGCCTCGATGATGAATATCCTGGTTATGGATTTGGTATTCATAAAGGCTATTATACGGAGTTACATAAAGAAGCTATTGAACAGCAAGGTGTAACACCACTTCATCGCAAGAGCTTTGAACCTATTAAATCTATCGTTCGTTGGGTTAAACCTGAGTAATTATATTAACGTAGATTTATCATATAAATTGTATATAGTTTATAACCGTAAAGAGGTTCCTATTGGTCACCGATGTGACTATTAGGAACCTCTTTTCTATTTACTTTCAGAGCCTCCATATTTTACGCTACAAGTAAGTATTACCTGTTGAAAGTTTAGATGTAGATTGAGTGATAAATATTCTATAAGTTATTGTGGTTACTACACTTAAATTGGAGGTATATATGAAAACGATTAGTACAGGTAAAGCATTTAATGAACTAGATTCCAAAGAGCTTGGTAAATGGGGCGAGCGGGTGGCCATTAAATATATTGAAAAGATAGGTCTTACCGTAGTAGATACAAATTATCGAACTCGGTTAGGCGAAATAGATATCATTGCTAAAAAAGACTTAATCTATCATTTTATTGAAATTAAAGCCCGCCGTGGAATGCAGCATGGATTGGCTCGTGAAGCGGTGACAAAGAAGAAACAAAAGCATATTAAACGGGCAGCCATGTTATTCTTATATGATCTTCATCAAAAAAGACGGCGGTGGAAAGAGATATCCTTTGATGTAATCGAAGTGTACTTACATGAAGACTTTCAAAGTTCTATTCATTATTTGCCACAGTGCTTTTAGAGAGGTTGCCTATGTATGCAAAACTATATGGCGCTACCTTACATGGCATAGATGGATGCATTATTACGGTTGAGGTCGATATATCTCAAGGCTTACCGGTCTTTGACATTGTAGGACTGCCGAATCAGTCTGTAAAGGAAGCGCGCGAACGGGTACGAGCTGCTATTAAAAATAGTGGCTATGAATTCCCTATGAGACGTATTGTAGTAAATCTAGCACCTGCTACGATTCGTAAAAGTAGTGCAGGACTCGATTTAGCCATTGCTTTAGGGGTTCTCATTGCATCGGGACAGATAAAGGGGCGCAAAGCTAATATTTCTGCTTTATTAAGTAACAGTCTGTTTATGGGAGAGCTAGCTTTAGATGGTTCACTATTACCAACCTTTGGAACCTTGGCTATGTCCCTTGCAGGCTTAGATTTTAATTATTCCACTATATTTACAAGTGTTGAAAATGGGCATAATTTAAAAGCCATACCAAAGCTTACCATTTATGGGGAATCTTCATTACTACATATTATTTCTATTTTAGAGAAACTAGCTAAATCAAAGACCGGTAAAGGAAATAAAGGGACTATTAGCCAATCTACAAGTTCAGAAAATCAAAATTATAATCAATCAGTGGAATTGTTAGAGTCATATGAACCTGTAGATTATATTGATGAAAATAATTGTGCAGATATAGACTCCAATCAAACATATACAGTCGATTTTAGTGATGTACAGGGGCAAGAACTTGGTAAACGGGCTATGCTCATCAGCGCTGCTGGCCATCATCATTGTATTATGATAGGTCCACCAGGTGGTGGTAAAACGATGATGGCTGAGAGATTGCCGACCATATTACCACCTATGACATGGAATGAAATCATTGAAGTGAGTCGTATACAAGATGTAATAGGATTATTAGGAGATACAGGATTGGTTACAACTCGCCCCTTTAGACATCCTCATCATACGGCTACTTTAGCGAGTATGGTAGGTGGCGGTATCCAAGGTCGACCTGGTGAGGTAACCCTTGCTCACGGAGGTGTTCTATTTATGGATGAGGCACCTGAATTTCAACGTCAAGTTATCGATGCGCTTAGGCAACCTTTAGAATCACGTACAATTACCATCAATCGCTCTCAAGGTAATTACATATATCCTGCCGATTTTATTTGTATCTTAGCGGCTAATCCCTGTCCTTGTGGCTATTATCATGATCCCTATAAAGAGTGCGTATGTACGGAAACAATGGTTAAAAATTATCAGCAACGATTATCTGGACCTATTATGGATCGTATCGATTTGCACATACCTGTTGAAAGGCCCACATTAGAGCAATTATTAGATACTTCGTCTTCAACGATGACTAGTGAAAGTATGAGAGAACAAGTTGTTATGGCGACCTCTATGCAACAGAAACGGTATGAAGGCCTAGATTTTAGCTCTAATGGAGCCGTACCGCATAAGGCTATAAGTGAGCTTTGCCATATTACCGATAAGGCTTGGAGTGTACTAGGTAATATATTTGACCATTTCCATTTAAGTGGACGTGCTTTTGATCGCATATTAAAGGTCGGTCGTACCATAGCAGACCTTGAGGGAAATCCACAAGTAGAACCACATCATATTTCCGAAGCAATGTTATTTAGAACTGGTAAATAGGTAATGATATGACAAGATATGACGACAACATTTATATTGCAGGCCTACAGAGTCTATATAATGTAGGAGCTACGTATGTAAGACGATTTATAGAAGACTTTGGTTCTCCTTATGAAGCGTGGAAAGCTGTTAAAAATGTAGAGAATTTAAAAGGGTATACATATATTTCTGTAGCTGATAAACGCGCTATTGCAGCATCGGCTAAGGATGAAAAACTAGATTATATAATTCAAAAATTAGACGAATATCAGATGGATGTTACTACCTTTCTAGATAAAGATTTCCCATCTATGTTAAACCAAATCTATAATCCACCAGCTATATTATTTATGAGAGGTAATCGAGCTTTATTAGATAAAAGGTTGAACCGTATTGCTATTGTAGGGGCTCGACGGTGCTCGTTATATGGTCGGAATGTGGCGAGAATGTTGGGAAAAGAACTAGGCAAACACAGTACTATAATTGTGAGTGGTGGTGCTCGCGGCATCGACTCGCATGGCCATGAAGGACTACTCGCGAGTCAAGGGTACGGCATTGTTGTTATGGGATGTGGTTTAGATATTGTATATCCTAGAGAAAATTCAAAATTATTTGACCGGATACTGGCAAGTAATGGCTTACTCCTATCCGAATATCCTCCAGGCACACCGCCATCAGCAAAGCATTTTCCTGCACGAAACCGTATTATTAGTGGTCTTAGTCGAGGGGTAATCGTAGTAGAGGCTAAGGCTAGTAGTGGATCCTTGATTACGGCGGATATGGCGGTCAGTGAAGGGCGAGATGTGTTTGTAGTACCGTGTAACCTATTAGATCATACAGCGGATGGTAATAAGTTTCTTATGCGCAATGGTGCTTATGTATTAACTGGATATGAGGATATTGTTGAACAATATCATTTAACATTGCGGGATTTTTTCGCCACAGAAGAGAAACTTTCACCGGCAAAAAAGAAACTTTCAACGTCAAAGAAAGAGGAACATAGTCATGTAAAAGAGAGGGATTTATCGAGTAATACATGTAAGGGTGTTGATAGTCATGGGCCGTCTATGTTAAGCTTTAGTTTGGATAAGAGTTTAATATTGAGTGAAATACCTCATGATCGATGTATTACTGTTAGTGATATTTTGAAAGTAACTCACATTCCATTGCAACAATTGCAGCCCTTATTACTAGAGTTAGAGCTAGAAGGGGCTATAGAGCATCAACCGCCGAGAGGCTATATTAATATGACTAGGAGTGATATACTTGTCCATTAAACGATCTATCGTTATTGGCGAGCCAAAAGCAGCTAGTACTAGTAAAGAAACAAAAAAGAAAAGTACTACAAAAGAGAGTACTACGATAAAACGTAAGGTTGCCAAAGAGGCTCTTACTCCTATGGGAATTGTACGGGACAAGTCTGTATTACAAACCTCTGTGCCACCTGAGCAACGTGAACCTCGCGTATATAATCCAGATGGCAAAGTATTGGTTATCGTAGAATCTCCTGCTAAATCTAAAACAATTGAAAAATTCTTAGGTCCAAACTATGTGGTAAAAGCAAGTATGGGCCACTTACGAGATTTGCCTAAATCTCAAATGGGTATCGATATTGAGCATGGCTTTATACCGCGCTATAGCAATCTAGTAACTCGTAAAAAGGTTATTGATGAACTAGTTTCCTATGCCGATGAAAGTAGTGCCGTATTGCTCGCCACTGACCCTGACCGCGAAGGGGAAGCTATTTCATGGCATTTGGCGTACATTCTTAATGTAGATCCTACGTCTACATGCCGTATTACCTTTAACGAGATTACTAAAAATGCCGTTGCAGAGGCCTTAGAATCTCCACGTACCATCGATATGAACATGGTAGATGCTCAACAAGCACGCCGTGTGTTAGACCGTATCGTAGGTTATAAATTGAGTCCACTATTATGGAAAAAGGTTTGTAAGGGCCTTAGTGCAGGTCGTGTACAGTCCGTTGCTGTTCGTCTCATCTGTGAACGTGAACGAGAAATTCAAGCCTTTGTGCCACAAGAGTACTGGACTATTGAAGGCCATTTTGAAACGTCTAAAAAAGAGGCTTTCAAAGCCGAATTAACTCATATTAAAGGTGAGAAAATCGATATTACTACTGAAAAAGATGCACAAGCCGTTGTCGATGCCATAGGCGGTGCCGATGCAGTAGTAACGAATGTAGAAAAACGCAAGCGCTCTCGTAAAGCGGCACCACCATTTACAACATCTACGTTGCAACAGGATGGTGTTCGTAAGTTGAACTTTGGTGCAAAGCGTACCATGATGATTGCTCAACATTTGTATGAAGGTTTAGAAATCGGTTCTTATGGGCACGTAGGTTTGATTACCTATATGCGTACAGACTCTACGCGTATTTCTAAAGAGATGCAAGCTATGGCTAAGGATTATATTCTTCATAACTATGGTGAAGATTATTATCCATCTAAACCAAATATGTATGGCGCTAAAGGTTCAGCTCAAGACGCCCATGAAGCGATTCGTCCTACATCATTAGAGTTAACACCAAAAATGGTAGAGCCATTCTTGAGTCGTGATGAGCTTAAATTATATACATTGATTTGGAATCGTTTTATGGCGAGCCAAATGGCACCACAACAAAATGAATCCACTACCATTGAGTTAACTGTTCATGACGATTATACATTTAAAGCGACAGGCTCTCGTGTGATTTTCCCTGGTTTTAGTGCTGTTTATGAAGACGCAAAAAAAGAGGATGTTCCTCAATTGCCAGCGCTTAAAAAGAATGATGCTGCTCATACGGTAGAGGTATTGCCTGAACAACATTTCACGCAACCACCTCCACGTTATTCCGAAGCTAGCCTCATCAAAACATTAGAAGAGCTCGGAATTGGTCGCCCAAGTACATACGCTCCAATTTTAGATACAATCGTAAGCCGTAACTATGTAGAAAATACAAATAAACAATTCGTTCCTACGGAGCTAGGCTTTGTAGTGGTAGATTTCTTGATTGCGTACTTTGAAAAAATCATCAATACCGGTTTTACTCGTGATCTAGAAGAAGAACTTGATGCTATTGCATCAGGTAAGGATACATATCTAAAGGTATTGTCTGACTTCTATGAAGTATTCGCTAAAGAGCTAGAAGATGCGAGCGATGTGGATCGCATCGAAATTGCATCTATGGAAAGTGATGAAACGTGCGAACTCTGTCATAGCCCAATGGTATATAAATTTGGTCGCTATGGTAAGTTCCTTGCATGTTCTAACTTCCCAGAATGTAAGAATACTAAACCTATTACGGTAGGGACAGGTGTAACTTGCCCTAAATGTAAAGAAGGAGAAATCGTAGAACGTAAGTCTCGTCGAGGACGTTTGTTCTATGGTTGTAACCGTTATCCACAATGTGATTTCACATTATGGGATAAACCAACCCATGATTTCTGTGAAACATGTGGGTCTATTATGGTTGAAAAGACATATAAAAATGGAACGACTAAAAAGTTCTGTTCCAATGAAGCATGTCCAACTCGACCTCCAAAGAAAACGAGAAAGAAAAAGAGCGAAGCTAGTGAAGAAACTGTAAAAGAATCTAAGAAGTCTAGCAAAGCTAACGAGGAAACAACAGTTGAATAATAAAAATGTTATTGTTATTGGCGCAGGACTAGCTGGCTCTGAGGCGGCTTGGCAACTCGCTAACCGTGGTATTCATGTAGACTTATATGAAATGCGCCCCGTTAAGAGCTCTCCTGCGCACCAAACAGATCAATTTGCAGAACTCGTATGTAGTAATTCCTTACGAGCTGGCAATATTGAAAATGCAATAGGTCTTTTGAAAGAAGAGATGCGTCGTTTAGGCTCCATTATTATGGAATGTGCTGATGCGACTGCTGTACCTGCTGGAGGTGCCTTAGCCGTTGATCGTCACCTATTTAGTGAAATGGTAACTGAAAAGGTAAAAGGCCACCCTAATATTACAGTGCACCACGAAGAGGTAACAGAGATTCCTGCTGAAGGTACTGTTATCTTCGCTTCTGGCCCTCTTACATCTGAAGCATTAGGTGATAAGATTAAAGAATTAACTGGTGAAACAGGGTTTTACTTCTACGATGCAGCAGCACCTATTGTTACAGCAGAATCTTTGAATTATGATAAAGTATTTGCCGCTTCTCGTTATGATAAGGGGGATGCAGATTATCTTAACTGTCCTATGACAGAGGAAGAATACAAAGCATTCTGGCATGAGCTTACAACAGCTGAAGCGGTACAACCAAAGGATTTTGAAAAAGAAATCTATTTCGAAGGTTGTATGCCTGTAGAAATTATGGCTAGCCGTGGTGAAGATACATTGCGCTATGGACCATTAAAACCAGTTGGTTTGGTGGATAAGCGTACCAATGAGGAGTCTTATGCAGTTGTTCAATTGCGTAAGGAAAATAAGGAAGGCACTATGTTTAACTTGGTAGGCTTCCAAACTCACTTAAAGTGGGGCGAACAAAAGCGTGTATTTGGTATGATCCCAGGCCTTGAAAATGCAGAATTCGTTCGTTATGGCGTTATGCATCGTAATACGTATATCAATTCCCCCGAGTTGTTGAACCATGCATTCCAACTTCAAAAAGAACCGCGTTTATTCTTTGCGGGCCAAATGACAGGCGTAGAAGGGTATTTAGAATCTGCTGCTAGTGGTCTTATGGTTGGTCTACAAGTGGACCGTTATTTAGCAGAACGTTCATTTATAGACTTCCCTAAAACTACAGCTATCGGTTCTCTTAGCCATTATGTTTCTAACTATGAAGGTTCTAACTTCCAACCTATGAATGTCAACTTTGGCATTATGGATCCATGGCCACAAAAAATCCGCAAGAAAAAAGAGAAAAATGCACTCATTGCTAATCGTGCATTAGAAGATCTAGATGCATTAAAAGCTAAAGAAAATTTATAAGCTTTGGTCTTATAAAATAAATTGCTCAATACTATATGAGTTTCTAAGACTTATAAAGAAAAATCCTTCATTCAAAGGGAGACCAATGAATGAAGGATTTTTTTATTCATAATATATGTTTCATATTATTTGTTATTATTTACGTTTTTTCGTTTTAGGCGCTGTTTCTGTAGTTTCAAGTACAGGTTGATTTTTCTTTTCTAAGTAGCCTAGATAGATAAATAGACAAATGCCTACGATAATAACAATAAGACTAGTCATTTGAGCAGATTTTAAGCCTAGTGTTAAGTCTACATAGTCACCGCGTAAGAATTCAAGGAAGAATCTAGCTGTAGAGTAGAGAATAGCATATAGTACGAATACTTGCCCTTTAGCATGTTTAAAGGAGCTAAATAATAGGAGGGCCACAAATATAAGAATATCGATTTGACCTTCCCAGATTTCGGCAGGCCATAATGGTTGATTGCCATAAGTGCGATGTGCTAACGTGCTTTCAGGATAGAGAATGCCAAAATTACCGCCCGTAGGATGTCCAAAAGCATCGCCATTTAAAAGGTTTGCCATACGCCCTACAGATTGAGCCAAAATTAAGGCAGGGGCAAATAAATCTGCAAAGGCCCAGAAGTCGATATTGTTTTTACGAAGATACCAGTAGCCTGCAATGGTGCCTAAGACGACGCCACCTTGGATAGCCATACCACCTTGCCATACAAAGGGAATTTCCAATAAATGATTGCCATAGTAGTGCCAATCAAAGAAGAATACGTCCCATAATCTAGCACCGATGAGACCGGCTACGGCAACAGTAATAGAAAAATCGATGATGTGTTCATGCCATCCTCGACCGTCTTTTTTTAATAAAACATAGGCAACAGAGGCACCACAGATGATAGCTAAGGCTAACATGGCACCATAAGCCCTAATAGGGAAGTCACCTATAAAAAATAGATATTGATGCATATAAAACTCCTTATGTAATAACTTGTATTGTATAAGGTAAATTATAAATTACATGTACCCTTCATGCAACAACTGAGAGGAATTCTATATAATATGGTATAATATAGAGATTGAAATTATATCCCCTTTAAGGGGCTAGAGTTAGGAGAGTTCATGATTCGTAAATCTACTATTATAAAATCTTTAACAGCTTTGGTAATGTCTGCCTTATCTAGTACAGCCGTACAAGCAGAAGTATTAGTGCCGCTCGACCAATTCTTGGCGAATACTACGCGTCATTACGAAGCTAATCAATATAAAACATCCTATACGGTATATGTACCTCAAACAGTATTGCAAGGAAATACTATCATTTTAGACCCTGCTGCCGTTGGGGAACCTGTAAAATTACCAACTACTAGCAAAAATGGCACGACCTATGTCGATATTGAGTCTGATCCAGCTATGCTCGGTGTGAGCTATACAAAAACTAATGGACAATTAACATTAGGTCCTGCACCACAAGCTTCTACGGTAAAAGCTCCGTATACAATGCAAACACCATTGTCTTGGGCCTTTGATCCATGGCCAACACAGGGGACTCCATACCAAGCAAAACTTAATGCTAGCGGCGATAATATCATTTCCCCAAGCTGGTTTAAATTGCATAGCCTTGGCCTCGAAGCAAGTCCTAATGTAAGTATTGATTATGTTAACGATTATAAGAGTAAAGGTTACCACGTATGGCCTTTGATTACGAATCGATTCGACCCTGGCTTTACTAGTGGTATCTTAGCAGATCAATCTGTATGGAAAAAATATGCTCATAACCTCGTGCAATATGCTTATATTTACGGCTTTGATGGGTATAACTTTGACTTTGAAAATATTGATTATGCCGACCGTGATCGTTTAACAGCCTTTGTAGCGTATTTATCTAACCATTTACATCAATACAATATTAAAACATCCATTGATGTAACTGGTTATTCTGATAGCCCAGAATGGTCTTTAGTATATAACCGCGGCGCCTTTGCAAATTCCGTAGATTATGTAGTTCTCATGGCTTATGACGAAACATGGGCTAAGAGTACCACAGCAGGTCCTGTAGCAAGTTATCCATGGGTTCGCAATCATACAGAAAAAATGCTTTCTGAAGTGCCATCCCAAAAACTAGTACTTGGTGTGCCATTCTATATGCGCTTATGGCATGATACAAATGGCTATGCTAAGGGCGAAACATTGGCTATGAAAAATACAGGTAGTTACTTTGCAAACTACAAGGATAAAATGACATGGGATGATAGGTTAAAATTATATTATTTATCTATCCCAACTGGTTCTGGTTCCGATCGTATTTGGTTTGAAGATAATACGTCTTTAGGTTTGAAACTAGATCTTGTAAAAGAATTACAGCTTGGTGGTTTTGCTGCATGGCGTAAAGGCTTTGAAGATGAATCCACTATTGCTATGATACAAGACAAAGACTTAGGACGCGGTATTCCTAAATCTCCTACAGCCGTTGTTCCTGAACCTGTAGTAGAAGAAACAAAACCATTAACTAAGCTAGAACAATACAAATTGCGCTTAGAAGAAAAAGAAAAGGCAAAAGCCGCAAAGGCAGAAGCGAAACGCAAGGCCAAAGAAGAAAAAGAATTAGCTAAACGAAAAGCTAAGGAAGAAGCTGAACAAGCTAAAGCGGAGAAAAAACGTCAAGCTGAGGAAGCCAAGGCGGAGAAAAAGCGTTTAGAAGAAGAGGCTAAGGCTCAAAAGGAACGTGATGCACAAGAGGCAAAGGATAAAATTGCTTCTTATAAGAGCCATGGATCTGTTCAAAATACAACTACTAAAAATGAATTAACTAAATCTGTACAAGTAGTAAAACGCTAGAGTTTGACTGCTTTCATAGTAAGTAGTAAAATAAAAATATTGATTATAAAACGGCAACTAATGAGGTTGACTATATGAGGAGGCCCCTACATGAATGAAAAATATGTAGCCCAAGATATTGAGAAAAAGTGGCAAAAGTATTGGGACGATAACCATACATTTAAAACAGAATATGATGAATCTAAAGAAAAATATTATGTATTAGAAATGTTCCCGTACCCATCTGGTAATTTACATATGGGTCACGTGCGTAACTATTCCATTGGTGACGTAGTAGCTCGTTTCAAAAAAATGAAGGGCTTTAACGTATTACATCCAATGGGCTGGGACTCCTTTGGTATGCCTGCAGAAAACGCAGCTATCAAACATGGTATTGCACCTAAAACATGGACACTAGACAACATCGAGAACATGAAATTGCAACAAAAAGCACTTGGCTTGTCCTATGATTGGGACCGTGAAGTTGCAACATGTAAAGAAGATTATTACAAATGGACTCAATGGTTCTTCCAACAATTTTATAAAAAAGGCTTAGCATACAAAAAAGAAGCTAAAGTAAACTGGTGTGAAACGTGCCATACTGTATTGGCGAACGAACAAGTTATCGACGGTGCTTGCTGGCGCTGTGATAACCCAGTTGAGAAAAAAGATTTGTCTCAATGGTTCTTGCGTATTACAGAATATGCTGATCGTTTATTAACTGATTTAGACACTCTTGATCACTGGCCACAACGTGTTAAATTGATGCAAAAGAACTGGATTGGCCGTTCTGAAGGTACAGAGTTCTCCTTCGAAGTTCCATCCATTAATGAACGCGTATCTGTGTATACTACACGGGTTGATACTATTTACGGTGTAAGCTATGTAGTATTGGCTCCTGAACATCCATATGTAGAACGTCTTATTGAAAATGCTCCTAACAAAGCTGAATTAGAAGCTTTTATTACGCGTATGCGCAATATGAGCGATATTGACCGTACATCTACAGATGCACCTAAAGAAGGTATGTTCACTAGTTCTTATGCAGTAAACCCTATGTCTGGCGAACAAGTTCCAGTTTGGATTGCTAATTATGTATTAGTAGACTATGGTACTGGCGCTGTAATGGGTTCTCCTGCACATGATGAACGTGACTGGGAATTTGCTCATAAATATGATTTGCCAATTAAACAAGTTGTAGCTCGGGAAGGCGAAGAATATAGCCTTGAAAAATGGCAAGAATGGTACCATGAAGATGGCATTCTAGTTAACTCTGGCGATTATAACGGTCAAACATCTGAAGAGGCTCGTAAAACTATTACAGCTACTCTTAATGAACGCGGTATTGGTGAAGGTAAGGTAAACTTCCGCCTTCGTGACTGGTTGATTTCTCGTCAACGTTACTGGGGCGTGCCAATTCCTGTAGTATATTGTGAAAAATGCGGTGAACAACTCGTTCCTGAAGAAGAGTTGCCAGTACGCTTGCCAGAGGATGTTCAATTTGAATCTGGTGCCGTATCTCCATTGGCTACATCTGAAAGCTTCTTAAATACTACATGTCCTAAATGTGGTGGCCCTGCACGTCGTGAAACAGACACAATGGACACATTTATCGATTCCTCTTGGTACTTCTTGCGCTATACAGACGCTAAAAACGACCAAGCTCCATTCGAAAAAAAAATCGCTAACTACTGGATGAATGTTGACCAATATATCGGTGGTATTGAACATGCTATCTTGCACTTGTTGTACTCTCGATTCTTTGTGAAAGTTATTCACGATTTAGGCCTTATTGAAGCTAACGAGCCATTCCGTGGCTTGTTGACACAAGGTATGGTTCTTAAAGAAGGCAGCAAAATGTCTAAATCTAAAGGTAATGTAGTTTCCCCTGAAGAAATTATCAATACCTATGGTGCAGATACTGCACGTTTGTTCATTCTATTTGCGGCTCCTGTTGATCGTGACCTTGATTGGTCTGACCAAGGTGTTGAAGGTTCTTATCGTTTCTTAGGTCGTGTATGGCGTATTGTTGATGCATACAACGAAGAAGCTAAGAAAAATGTAACTGGTGAACTTACAAAAGACGAATTTGCATTGCGTCGTGAATTACACCGTGTTATTAAAAAGGTAACAGAAGACCTCGATAACAACTTCAACTTCAATACTGCTATTTCTGCTATTATGGAACTTGTAAATGCTATGTACGCTCATAAGGATAAAGCTGAAACAATCAATAGCGCTTTGGCTAATGAATTGACTCATTCCTTATTACTTCTTTTAGCACCATTCGTTCCTCATATGACAGAAGAGTTGTGGCATGAATTAGGTGAAACTACATCCATCCACACTGAAAAATGGCCTGTATACGAAGAGGCAGCTCTCGTTGTAGATGAAGTAGAAGTAGTATTACAAGTAAATGGTAAAGTTCGTGATAAACTTACTGTTTCCGTAAATATTACAAAAGAAGAATTAGAAACATTGGCTAAAGAATCTAGTCGTGTTCAAGAGTTTACAGAAGGTAAAAATATTGTAAAAGTTATTTATGTACCTGGTAAACTTGTAAATATCGTTGTTAAATAACGATATTCTATTCGTTTAATACAGTAAGCCCCCAACTACATAGGTAGAAGGGGGCTTATTTTATAGTGAGGTAATTATGGCAAAACGTAGCGATTATATTTCCTGGGATGAATACTTCATGGGCGTTGCCATCTTAGCAGCACAACGCTCAAAAGATCCTAATACACAAGTTGGTGCGTGTATCGTTAGCAATGATAATAAAATCTTATCCATTGGCTATAATGGCATGCCTTTAAACTGTAGTGATGATGATTTCACATGGGAACGCGATACAGCGGACGATAATAAATACTTCTATACTGTACATAGTGAACTCAATGCTATTCTAAATTATCGCGGTGGCTCTCTAGAGGGTTCCAAGATTTATGTTACATTATTCCCTTGTAATGAATGTGCTAAGGCAATCATTCAAAGTGGTATTAAGGCCGTTATCTACCGCGATGACCTTTATAAAGATACGAAAGAGGTTAAAGCATCGAAGCGGATGTTAAAAACTGCAGGTGTAGAGATTATTGAATATAAGCCGACAGGCCGTACTTTAAATATCACATTGTAATAGAATAAATTTTTACTATTATCAAAAGACCCTATATACATCGTATATAGGGTCTGTTTCATATGTAGTTTTCCAATATAAATTGATATCTACTGGAGACGTTAGACTAGACATACAGTTCTTTGCTGTCATCCAATTTATGATTGTTTTGTAGTTATGTTTTGTAGTTATGTTTATACTTGTAAACGACCATCAATCATAATGTCTACTTCTTGACCGTCACGAGTATAGCCTTTGATGTTCATACGTTCATGGCCAATCATAAAGTCCACATGTGTCAATGAATGATTTAAACCACGTTCTTTTAATTCTTCGTCAGATAAACCATCGCTATCTTTGAGGCATGTTGGATAAGAGGCACCAATTGCTAAATGGCAGGACGCATTTTCATCAAACAATGTTTCGTAGAAGATTTGGTTAGATTGACTAATTGGGCTAAAGTGATCAACTAAAGCGACTTCGCCAAGGTAGTGGGAACCTTCATCAGTTTCCACTAATTCTTTTAATACTTCATAACCTTCTTTGGCTGTATATTCAACAATTTTACCTTCTTTAAACGTAAAGGAGAAATCAGAAATAGTGTTACCGTGGTAAATCAAAGGCTTTGTACTGTACACAATACCATTAACGCCATTGTATTGTGGAGCAGAGAAAACTTCTTCTGTAGGTATATTGGCGTTGAAAATAGTACCATCTTTGGAGGATTCTTCACCACCTAACCAAATATGACCTTCTGGTAATTCTAATAATAGGTCAGTACCATTTTCACAAGTATAACGTAATGCCTTTAAGTCTAATTTATTTAATGCTTCACAGCGACGACGCAATCTTGCCATGTGATGACGATATGTATCTCTAGGTTCGATACCTTCAATGCGACAAAGTTTTAACAATGTTGCCCACAATTGGTCGATTTTTTCTTCGTCCGTACCTTCATAGCCAAGTAAATCTGCCCATAGAACTGTCGGTACAGATGCAACACACCATGTAACAGAAGAGTTCATGATAGCTGTGTGATAGAAGGATAAGGCTTTGTTTAAATTGCGAGATTGTAAAGAAATACGGTCTGTTGGGATACCTTCTAATGCTTTAGGATTAGCACTGATCAAAGATAAAAATGCTGCCTTATCATCGATGTACTGCTTGTAGAATTCAGGAATCCAGTTAGCAGGCTTTTCTAAAACAGATTCATTCGCATGCAATAAACGTTGACGGGCAATTGGGGAGCATCTCCAGTTCAGAACAACCTCCTTAGCACCCAGTTCATATGCCTCTTCAGTAACGATTACTGCAAAATCTTTATTTTCTACATCAACAGAAATAACTAATGTTTGATCCTGTTGTAAATTTACGCCGTACTTTAGCAATGTATGGGCATATTTTTTTAATATATCTTGATTCATAAATTCTCCTTTTATTCGACATCAATTGTTAAACTCCTGCTAGTGTGACTAATAGAGTCAGTGGTAGGAGTTTTATTTTTCATAGGGAAATCCTTCAGTAGGAGGTGCACTATGAAAGGTAAATTGAAGCCCTATATGATAATTATATTAATCCTATGTGTTTTAGTAGGAATTTATTTCCTATGGCCTATTATAACAGATGAAAGCGATTCTGTCCTAGCTGAAGGAGTTATAGATGGAAATTCTTCTATATCTACCGTAGAACAACAGCCTAATAAACCTATCGCTTATATAACAGGTGCCGTAGTATCACCTGGTTTATATGAGCTTGAAAGCTCAGTCACTGTAGGTGATATTGTTAAGCTAGCAGGAGGACTATTACCCTATGCAGATGTAGAGTCTATCAATATGGCTAAGCCAGTTGTAGCAGGCGATCATATCCATGTAGTATTTAACTTTCACGGTAATCCTGAAGTGTTATTGCGTGGTAATAAGATAAATATCAATACTGCAACGGCAAAAGAATTAGATTCTCTACCAGGGATAGGTCCTGCTATGGCTAAAAGAATAGAGGAATATCGCTCACAAAAAGGGCCCTTTACATCTGTTGAAGGCCTCAAGGGGGTGAAGGGCATTGGTGACGGCGTATTTAAAAAGATTAAAGACAAAATTACAATTTAACCATAGGAACAGTAATGATGATAGAGTGGTCCTAGATGCAAATATGTTAAGTTCTACACAAATGGTGTTGACCCATAGTCAATGGGCACATGTTATATTAGGATCTATCATTATAGGAACAATACTAGGGTATGGAAATTATTTTCCTGTACTTAATCAAATGTACTACATCTTTGCTATAGGGGTAGCCATTATAGGTGTGAGTATTTTTAAAGCCTTACAATCGTTTAATTGGTGGAGCTCACTTGGTAAGTTAATAGTTTTTGTGTCCCTTTTTATAGGACTATCGTATTACCAAACAGATTTACGGATTATACATTTTAATAGCTATACATCATATTATTTGCAGCAAGAAGGAGAATATCTTGGTACGGTTGTAACTGCTCCTGAAAGAGTAAATTTGAACGGACAGGAGTATTACAAATATACTATTGAAATTCATGGCTTACATCCTTATAAAAATACTGCCAAAAGTGACTATATTAATGCACAGGGAAGGTTACAGGTATATTCAAAGGCATCTACTACCAAACATCCCATACGACTGGGAGAATACGCAATTATAGAAGGTACACCAAAGTCCTTATTTCTTATCGAAGAGGAAGGTCGTATTAATCTTCGCGGACGCTATATGAGTTCCAATACTCGAGGTCGTATCTATGATGGTATATACCGAGTGGCTACTCATAAAGACTTACAAGCATTTCACTATAAAGAGCCCCTTTCTGAAAAACTATATAGGAAAGTTTTATTTATTTGTGGTTCAATACGTGAGTCTATAGATAAAACTATTTCTAATTATCTAGAGGGTCCACAACATGTATTAGCACAATCATTAGCTTTAGGCGGCCATTATAGTGAGCTAGGGGAAGATACAATGAAGGATTTTTCCTATACAGGACTTATCCATATTTTATCTATATCAGGTTCACATATTGCTCTCTTATTAGCACTGGTATATGGACTGGGACGCCTCATTAAATTAAGAAAACGAACCAGTTTGATTATGGGAATTTTAGTGGCTTGTATGTATTGTGGTGTCGTTGGTGGCGATGCGCCTGTTGTACGGGCAACGATGATGAGCATACTCATGTGCATGGCTTACGTAAAAGGACGATTATATCAAGCTAAGCAGGCGTTATGTATATGTGCCATACTATGTCTAGCATATGATCCTTTTTCTATATTTGATGTAAGTTTTCAGCTCTCTTTTGGTGCGACCTATGGCTTGCTCATATGGGGAACGGTATTATATGAACGTATTCAATGGGTACCTAAATGGATTAAAACACCCCTTGTATTATGTGTGTCAGCACAGTTACTCATCTTGCCGCTACAGCTATATTACTTTCACTATATCAGTATTGCTAGTTTATTAGCAGCTTGTATAGTGGCACCTTTATTAGATTTATCTATCGTTTTAATTTTTATAAGTACTGTTATTAGCTATGTATTGCCGATATCATTTCTATGGTCATTGATAGATGCACTATTACGCATATCCTTATATTTAAATCATGTGTTAGGTCGTAGTGGCAGTTTACTTTGGCTCGGCATGATGAATCCTTATTGTGCTTATATGTATTTTGTCCTATTAGGTTTATTTACGTACTTTTTGACACATGGAAAACAGTATACTATTTATGTAGTGTTGTGTTTGTTTTTTATGGTCATAACCTTTGGGGCTTCATATTATGTTACACAGTATCATAAGGATGCATTGGTTCACTATATTCCTATGAAGCAGTGTAATGTATTACTTTGCATTGAACCAAATCACGAAGGAGCATATGTATTAATTGATGCGCCAGACCATATTAAAACAACACCTAATGAGAGGCTTATCAATCAAGCTATACGTGCATATGGTGTCAATCCAAAAGTTGTAAAAGTAGGTTACTTTCATAGTAACGGATCTGCAAAAACAATATATAAAAATAGTATGAAAGAAATCGATGTATATAATGGACAAAGAGGAGAAAAAAATCTAAAATTAAATGATAAGACTAATACATTATTTATTACGAGTCGATCGAGTATAATGAACGAAATTGGTCGCATATTACCAGATAATACTATTTTATTTAGTAGTCCTCATGGTGCGTTACGCGATGTGGATCCATCATCAGAACACATGTATATAATGGGGTACAGTTACATTAAAGATATCTATCTATGAAAGGAGGAACTATGGCACATATTCAACTCATTTATGGCGATGAGCCACAATTAATTGAAGAAGAAAAACGTAAATTCTTAAGTGCCTATCCTGACCTTCCAGTAACAGTATTAGATGATGAAGCTGGGCCACAGAAGATAAGTGAAAAGCTATGTGAAGACTCTCTTTTTGGTGATCAAAAGGTATTTTGTTTAGTGAATTTACCTATTATTCGTAAAAGCGGGAAAAATAGCGATGCTTGGGTTCCATTATATGAACTCATTATGGAATATAATGGGGATAATCCTATCCTGTTGATTTATCATGATATGATTGATAAACGCATTAAGCAGAATAAAGAAATTCTAGATAAAATCCCAAATCATCAATGTAAGCGCCTTGAAGGAGCAGATCTTGTGATGTGGATACGTCAGTATTGTACGTCTAATGGTTTTAAAATGACCCCTGATGCACAGGAATATGTAGCTCATCTCATCGATTTGTGGCAAGATGTACCAGTTTCATTTATGAGAACCGAATTTGACCGTTATTTTCTACAAATTACGGGTGATAAAGTCATTACAAAAGAGTTCCTCGAAGAAAATGGTAGCGATTATGGGGCTAAAAACATTTTCACCTTTAAAGAGGCTCTGTTAAAACGAGATATTGATACATTGCTTGAACTATTTCCCTTTATGTTCGGCTATAAAGAATTAGACCGTGCTATGAGCTATATTGAGGGGCAATTACGTTTACAATTACTGGTTAGCGAATGTCGCCAAGCGGGAATGTCTGTTCAAGCTATTCAAAACTTATGTAAGGATCATGATTCGTCATTTAAACCGTATCCAATTAAGTTAGCTTATGAGGCGAGTCCTAGAATTTCAATTAAGGCGTTACGAGCTTTATTAAAAGGGCTCTATGAGATTATTTTGGATAGCCGTAGCAGCAAGGGCGATATTTGGCGATTTAGAGATTTATGTATTACCTATTGTGGGTATAAGGGATAAAAATGAAAGTACGTTATCGTGTTGTACCAAAACAGAATAAGAAATCATCCTTCTATGTAAACTGTCATAGCCAACATGTGACGATTCAAGCGGCGGACTCGGCTTTTTCCACATTACTTAGTTTGCGTGAAAGATTGTCTGCATGGTATAAGGAAAAAAATATCTCTTTTGACGATATTCCAACTAATACCGATACAGCTTGTTGCTTCGCCTGGAAGGTAGATACTGAAACTGGGGAAGGTTTAGATACCTATTATTATGGTGGCGGCTGCGGTGCTGGGGAATGGATTGAAGCTGCTGAGGCGCAACGTGAGGCTGAAGAGGCTAAAAATCAAGCCCCTAGAGGCAAGTCCTTTGCAGGTTATGATCAACAAGATGAATATGATGATGTTGACGAAGATGATTTTGCTCCATTTGTAGAGGCTGTTGAGTTAGGCTATTTCAACAATAGTCCAGTTGTTGTGTCTCGTTCTAATCAAACGGCTGCCGCATCTAGTGGTAGTGATACTGTCGCAACTGTAAGCAGTACACCTAAAGCAAGCAAAGGTTTTGCACCTAAAAGTGCGACAAAATCTACGTCTAAAGGTAGTGAAGGGGATAGTAAATATCCTCGTCGTGCGCCGAAGGATGCGCCTACTGATGAAGGCATGATTTTAGGGCCCAAAATTGAAGGTGTTACCTCTAAGATCATGGGCACCTTAGATACGCCAAGCGTCATCTTTGAAGGTGTATTTGTAGGCTTAGATAAACGGGATACTAAGACTGGTAAAAGTATCGTTAACGGCAGCATCGTAGATGATACAAATAGCATTAAATTTATTAAGTTTACAAACAGTCCTGAAGAGGGGGATGCGTTACTTAAACAGCTAAAGGGCTTGCAGCGTGTTCGGGTACAAGGTAGCGTAAGCTATGATGATCGTTTCGATAAGGATTATATCTTATCTATTCGAAGCATCGAGGCTATGGAAACTACGAGTGTAGAGCGTACAGAAAACCGACCAGACTCCCGCGTAGAGCTTCATTTACATACAAAAATGAGTGATAAGGATGCTCTCGTATCTGTTAAGGACCTATTCAAAACAGTAAAAAAATGGGGGCATCCTGCGGTGGCGATTACAGACCATGGCGTAGTACAAGCCTTCCCTGAGGCTCAAGCTCTTGGTAAAGAGTTGGGTGTTAAGGTTATCTATGGCGTAGAAGGTTACCTTATCGATGATGAAACGGTAACGCGTGACGAAGAGCCTGTAGTAGATAAAAAGAAGAAAAAAGAAAAAGACAAACGGTACCATATTATCTTGTTAGCTAAGAATATGGTAGGTTTACGTAATCTGTACAAGATGATTTCTATATCCCACTTAGAACATTATAAGGTTCGTCCTCGTTTACCTCGTTCTGTTATTGAAGAGCATCGTGAAGGTATCATCATTGGTTCTGCTTGTGAAGCTGGTGAGCTTATGCAATCCATCGTTCGCGGCGCTACAAAGGAAGAGTTACTTGAGGTAGCCTCCTTCTACGACTATCTTGAAATTCAACCACATACAAACAATATGTTCTTGGTTCGTAAAGGACTCATGCCTGATGAGCAAGCTCTTATCGATATGAATAAAACAGTTATCGAATTAGGGGAAGCTTTAAATAAGCCAGTATGTGCTACCTGTGATGTTCATTATTTAACACCAGAAGAAAAGATATATCGTGAAATCATGTTAACTGCATGTGGGTATCCAGATGCAGATGAACAACCTGATTTGCATTTGCGTACTACTGATGAAATGTTGGCATCCTTCCCTTACTTAAGTGAAGAAAAGGCCTATGAAGTAGTTGTTACTAATACTCGTGCTATTAATGATAGCATCGAAGATATCAAACCAGTTCCAGACGGCACATATTCTCCAAAAATTGAAGGCGCTGATGAAGCTTTCACAGAAATGTGTTATAGAAATGCGAAGGCTATTTATGGTGATCCATTGCCACGCGTTGTACAAGAACGTTTAGACTATGAATTGGACTGTATTATTTCCAATGGTTACGGCGTATTGTATTACATTGCTCATAAGCTAGTAAAAAAATCTCTTGATGATGGCTATCTAGTAGGTTCTCGTGGTTCCGTAGGGTCTTCTTTTGCTGCTACCATGTCTGAAATTACAGAGGTAAACCCATTACCGCCGCATTATGTATGTCCTAACTGTAAATATTCAGAATTCTTTGAAAAGGGCGAATATGCAGGTGGTTTTGACTTGCCTCGTAAAGATTGCCCTGAGTGCGGTCATGCGCTACAAACGAATGGTCATGATATTCCGTTTGCTATCTTCCTTGGTTTCGAAGGCGATAAGGTTCCAGATATCGACCTTAACTTCTCTGGTGATTACCAAGCAAAAGCTCACAAATATACGGAAGAACTATTTGGTCGTGACAATGTATTTAAAGCTGGCACTATCGGTACAATAGCTGATAAAACGGCATTTGGTTATGTTAAAAAGTACGCCGAAATTAGAGATATCCAAGCCCGTAGTGGTTTCTTTGAACATTTGGCAAAAGGCTTTACGAATGTAAAGAATACGACTGGTCAACATCCAGGTGGTATCATGGTATGTCCGCGTGATATGGATGTGCATCACTTTACACCTATACAGCATCCTGCGAATAAGAAGGAAAGTGGCGTATTAACAACACACTTTGACTACCACTCTATTGAAGGTCGTATGACTAAGCTTGATATTCTGGGCCATGATGATCCGACCATCATTCGTATGCTAGAGGATTTGACTGGTATAGATGCAAAAACTATACCGTTTGATGATTCAAAAACATTGAGTTTATTCTCCTCTACAGAGGGGATTGGTTTAACACCTGAACAATTACAAGGTGACCAAGTAGCCAGCTTGGCTGTGCCAGAATGTGGTACGAAGTTCGTACGGGGTATGCTTGAAGACTCTCGTCCGCAAACATTCTCGGATTTAGTTCGTATCTCTGGTTTCTCTCATGGTACCAACGTATGGCTCGACAATGCCCAAGATCTCATTAAAAATGGTACTTGTAAGTTGAACGAAGCCATTTCCACCCGTGATGACGTAATGAACTTCTTGATCCATCGAGGCATGGATAGAAAGCATAGTTTCTTCGTAATGGAAAACGTGCGTAAAGGGAAGGGTATCGAAAAACGGAATAAACAAGGGCAAGCTACTACGGAATTTGAAGCAGAAATGCGAGAAAATAATATTCCTGAATGGTTTATTGAATCTTGTAAAAAGATTTCCTATCTATTCCCACGGGCCCATGCGGTTGCCTATGTAATGATGGCATTCCGCATTGCGTGGTTTAAGGTATACCATCCATTGGCATTCTATGCGGCATACTTCTCCATTCGTGCAAAGGCCTTTGACTTACGCATTATGACGGGAGACCTTAAAACTCAAATGACTGAGTTCAACCGTATTAAGGCTCTTGATCGCGCTGCCAGTCCTAAAGACAAAGACCTTATGAGCGCTTTAGAAGTATCTATGGAAATGTACCAACGGGGCTATCGTTTTGTTAATGTGGACATTCAATACTCCGAAGCTAGACGCTTTAGCATTAAAGATGGTGCCTTATTACCGCCATTCTTAGCTATTGACTCCTTAGGTGAAACTGTAGCTGATGCTATCGTAGCTGAACGAGAAGAACGTCCGTTTACATCTCTAAAAGACTTGCAACGTCGTTGTAAGGTATCTAACACTATCATTGATCTTATGAAAGAACTCAAATGCTGTGGTGAACTACCTGAAGACGAACAAATGTCACTCTTTGGAGCATAATAAAATACAAGTTAAAACTTAAATACAAAATAAGCACTATATCCCAAATGGGCTATAGTGCTTATTTTTGTATATTTTGCTAAAATGAAGTTACAATTTAAAAATAAATGATTTATATGTGTTGCTGTGTTTAATTAATAATATTATTGCTTGTCAAAAAGACAGTAAGAGGATAACATGATTTTTCTTTTTATAACATTAATGACTGTTATTACAATAGTAATTTTAGTTAAATCAAAAGAAATATATTTTGTATCTGTTTCCTTTAAAAGAAATAAATCTTTTTTATTTATACAAATCTTTCAAGTTTTAGTAATTTATTTAGGTTTAATTTTTGCTGATTATAGTAATAAGATATTTTCTATTGTTTTATTCTTAGTATCTATATCTGAAATGATTAAATTGGTTTATTTGAAGACAATTGTAAATCAAGTGATTAATAAAGAAACGAATTTGCCTTATAAATTAACTGATGTTATTAGTCGACTTAGTATATATAGTCGAATTATTTTTCTGATAGTAGTTAATATTGTAGTAAATTGGTTTTTATTTAAATAGACGTTTCTATAAAGGAAGTGTAAGGAAATGATAGATAAAAACAAAAATCAATCTGTGGAGATAGAATTTTGGGATATTGAGCCTGAGGATGTGCCTGAGTTAGAAGAATCCGATATTCCAGGTGTATATTTTAACGAATTCCGAGAATATGTTGATGAAGAGGGAAATAGGCTATCTCCATCAGAGGTCGATGCGATACGCTATAAAGACGATTACGAGGACGATTACTATAGATAAAAATAATTAAAGTATGATATTTATTGTGTTTATATTATAGCAAGTTGGTGAATTATGAGAGTTCCAATATATGAAGCTGTAGCACATTATAAAAGGAATGAGAAGTTACCTTATACAGAGTATTTTTGCTTAGGCTTTTTCTCTAAGTTATCTTTAGCCGAAACGGCTCTAGCTGAGTCTAAAATATTGTCTGGATTTTCTGAGTTAGATGATGATTCCTTTTCTATAATAACTCACTATTTAAATGACTGTGCTCATTTAGGTGAGGATATTAACTATGAAATAGTAAATAACAAAATTTATGGTGTTTGGTATGATTATGATTTAGATGCTAATTATACTTCTTCTGGATACGTGGGATTATTTAGCACTTTAGAATATGCAGAGGCGGCATTAGCTTGGTATAAGACCTGGGATATATTTAAAGTATATGGATTAGAGTGTTTAGGTATCGATCCTATTACACTTAATCTTAGAGGATGGACTGAAGGTTTTATAACAGTATATAATTAATTTTAAGTAAAAAAGAGGAGTCATCAAATGATGACTCCTCTTTTTGAAAGTTTTGCAGTTTATTTAGTTTGGTAGGTTTCGTAAATTTGGCAGATTTTTAGTATAAGGATTTATATTTCATCCAGTTTGTTTTGGCCATTTCTTTTAGTTCTGTACCACGGCCATCAAGGATTGCATTGATCAAGTATTTGCTGAAGCCTTTAGCTTGTTGGTATGCAATTTTAGGCGGCATAGCAAGTTCTTGTTTATCTACGCGAACATTAACGATGACTGGACCATTATGGTTAAGGGCTTCCATAATTTTTTCGTCTACTTCGCTAGAGTTTGTAATGCTTACACCTTTAATACCAGCTGCTTCTGCAAGTTTACCGAAGTCTGGATTTACAAAGTCCGTAGCATAGTCTAGGTAGCCAGAGGCTTTCATTTCCATGGCGATGAAGCTGAGTTCTTCGTTGTTGAACACAAAGATTTTAATTGGTAAGTTAAGTTGTTTTAATGTTAACATTTCACCCATCATCATTGTGAAGCCACCATCACCGGAAAGGGAGATGACTTGACGATTAGGACATGCATTTTGAGCACCGATGGCATGCATCATAGCATTGGCCATGGAGCCGTGATTATAAGAACCTAAGATGCGACGTTTACCATTTGTTTTTAAATGACGAGCGGTCCAAATTACTGGTGTACCTACGTCGAAGGTAAAGATAGCATCTTCAGCAGCCAATTTATTAAGACGGTTTACAAAGTATTGAGGGTGAATTGCGACACCATCTGGTTCAGCTACCGCATAGCTATCTAAGTCGCCTCTAAATTTAGCATATGCTTTACGTACAGTGTCGATAAATTCAGTATCACCGCGTTGACCAACAAGAGGTAATAATTCTTTTAATGTATCTTTTACAGTACCAATAATACCTTGTGTAAGAGGAACACGACGACCTAAAGCACTAGGATCTCTATCTACTTGAATTACTTTTGCATTTTCTGGATAGAATGGACGGTACGGGAAGTCTGTACCAAGCATTACGAGTGTATCGCATTGCTCAATTGCACGATAACCAGAGGTATAGCCTAAAAGACCTGTCATACCCACATCATATGGGTTATCCCATTCAACCCATTCTTTGCCTCTGAAAGCATGTACTACAGGTGCTTGTAAACGTTTTGCTAATTCTACCACTTCGTCATGAGCACCTTCACAGCCTGCACCACAGAAGAGAGTAATGCGTTTACCAGTTTCTAAATGAGCAGCCATTTCTTCAATATCTTCCCGTTGTGGCACGATATGAGGTAAACGAGGTGGATTCCATACAGGTAACTCATCAATTTCCATTTCCATTACTGCAACGTCCCCAGGAAGAACAATAACTGCAACGTCTTGGTTACCTACAGCAGCATTCATAGCACGGAATAGGATTTCAGGCATTTGTTTAGGATTAGATACAAGTTCACAGAAACAAGAACATTCTTTAAACAAGTTTTCAGGATGTGTTTCTTGGAAATAATTTAACCCTACTTCAGATTGAGGAATGTGGGAGGCAATAGCTAGTACTGGAACACGATTACGATGGCAATCGAAGAGGCCATTAATCAAATGCAAGTTGCCAGGGCCAGAGCTACCAGCACATACAGTTAATTTATGAGTTAAGGATGCTTCTGCACCTGCAGCAAAGGCTGCTGTTTCTTCATGACGTACATGTTCAAAGGCAATCTTACCATTGCGGCGTAAACTATCGTTTACAGAGTTTAAACTATCGCCTGTGATACCGTAAATACGTTTAATGCCAGCGCTAGCTAAGACATCTATGAGTACATCAGAAATTCTTTTTTTTGCCATATTATCACCTTAATTTAATAATTAATATCAATATAATATAGTTATTTAAGCTATATATTTCATGATAGTCCTATTCATATTGTAAATATGTGATATAAATCACCAACTTTTGTATACATAGTTTATAGAATCTTTATCTTAAAAATTTAAATCATATTCATAAATAAAAAAAAGAGAATACATATGTAAATATAAATATCATGATTTATTTAATAATATTTCTCAGTATAAATCTATACTTCTTGCATAACCTTAATAAAAGTGTTACTATTAATTCATAAAGAAAATAGATAAGTCTTTGGGGACAGGTGAAATTCCTTACCGGCGGTATAGTCCGCGAACCCTATGGGTATGAATCGGTGCAATTCCGATACCGACAGTACAGTCTGGATGAGAAAAGACGAGGCACATTTGTTGTGCGCAATTATGATTACCCAAGGACTATGTATATAGTCCTTTTTTTATTGAGGTGATATGGTGGATGACGTAGCATATATGAAACGCGCCATTGCACTGGCAAAATTGGCCACAGGTCACACTTCGCCAAATCCTTTGGTGGGGGCCGTAGTGGTGAAAGACAATACAATAATCGGTGAAGGCTATCATCACAAAGCTGGTACGGCTCACGCTGAGGTGCATGCACTGAATCAGGCAGGTAAAAATGCTAAAGGTGCCACTCTATATGTAACATTAGAGCCTTGCTCTCATTATGGTAAAACACCGCCTTGTGCACTTCGTATCATAGAAGCAGGGATAGCTAAGGTAGTCATTGGCAGTACAGATCCTAACCCACTTGTTGCTGGTAAAGGTATTGAGCTTCTTAAAGAAGCGGGGATTGAAGTTGTCATTCCTGTTTGTAGTGATGAATGTGCTGAGCTAAATGAGCATTTCTTTACCTATATACAGACGGGAAAGCCATTTGTAACTGTTAAGAGCGCTATGTCTCTTGATGGTAAGATTGCCACTTATACAGGTCAATCTCAATGGATTACTAATGAATCCTCCCGTCGTGATGGACATGTACTACGTGCTACTCATGATGCCATGCTCGTCGGCATTGGTACAATCTTAGCAGATAATCCACAGTTAAACTGTCGTCTCAGTGATGATGAATTAGCAGATGCTATATTGGATAGAAACATTCTTAATGAGCCTATTTCAGTTCATCAACCAGATGTCATCATATTAGACAGTCTTGGTAGAACGCCTACCACAAGTCGTGTATTTGAAGTAGATACTCGTAAGGTGCATATATTTGTATCTAAAGGTTGTCCTAAAGAACGGATACAGGCGTTAGAACAAGTAGGCGCTCTTGTAACGGTTGTTGAATCAGTGTCTACTCGTAAAAGTAAAAGTACAGATATCGTCATAGATATTAAGAAATTATCTATAGATGATATTCTTACAAAGTTGGGCGATTTTGGTTATACTTCAGTCTTAGTTGAAGGCGGTTCTGCTATTATCAGCTCTTTTGTAGAAACCATGAACTTTGATAAGGTTGTTACCTATATTGGTAATACAATAATCGGTGGTACAGAGGCTACGCCTGCCGTAGGTGGTCGTGGTTTTGAAAGTTTAGACTCTTCGCCGCAATTAACTTTTACCAAAACAACTGTATTAGATAATAACATCCGTATTGAAGCGTATCGTCAAGGAAGGAGGGGCGCTTATGTTCACGGGAATCGTTGAAGAAATCGGCCGTGTAGAAAGCATTAAAAAAGGCCCTAAATCCTTAGCTATTACAATTCGGGGTAAAAAGATTTTTAGTGATCTGAAAATTGGTGACTCCGTAGCTGTTAACGGTGTATGTTTGACAGCTACTTCAATTGGTAATGGCGTATTTACAGCTGATGTAATGCCTGAGTCAATTAAGATGACTACTTTCACAAATTTGAAAGTTCATGAACCAGTCAATTTAGAGCGAGCTATGCTTGCTAACGGTAGATTTGGTGGTCACATTGTGGCAGGTCACGTAGATGGCACAGGCCGCATCATTAACCGTGAACAAACGGATAATGCCATTATCTTTACAATAGAGGCTCCAAAATCTGTTATGGATTATGTTATCTATAAGGGATCCATAACCATCGATGGTATTAGCCTCACTATTATGCGACGAACGGACAGCAGTTTTTCTGTATCGATCATTCCTCACACATTGAGCGAAACCATTTTAGGTTCTGCCCATATTGGGACGGAGGTCAATTTAGAAACAGATATCGCTGGCCGATATATTCGTCATTTTATGAATCTTGGTAGTGAACCTACCGAAGAGAAACCTAAGAAATCTATGCAATCCCTCTTAGTAGAGAATGGATTTATATAAAGTAAGGAGCGTTCCTATGAGCGAACAATTACATTCTATTGAAGAGGTCTTACAAGACCTTAAAGCTGGTAAACCTGTTATTATCGTTGATGATGAAAGCCGTGAAAACGAAGGCGATCTTATCATTGCTGCAGAATTTGCTACACAAGAAAATATTAACTTTATGGTTAAATACGCGCGCGGTATCGTATGTACACCAATGCGCCGTGAAGCGTTAGAGAAGCTCGGTATTCCAGCAATGGTTGCTAAAAATACAGACAATCATGAAACGGCTTTCACCGTTACTGTTGACCATGTAGATACTACTACAGGCGTATCTCCAGCAGAACGTGCGTATACAATTCAAAAATTACTAGATCCTAATGCTAAACCTGAAGACTTCCGTCGCCCAGGTCACGTATTCCCTTTGGTATATAAAGAAGGTGGTGTTCTAGTTCGCCAAGGTCATACAGAAGCATCTATCGATCTTTGTCGCTTAGCAGGTCTACAAGAGGCAGCTGTTATTTGTGAAATCACAAAAGACGATGGCGATATGGCTCGTTTGCCAGATCTTTTACAATTCGCTAAAGAACATGATCTTAAAATTGCATCTGTAGCAGAACTTATTGAGTATCGTAAACAACATGAAGATATGATTGAGCTCGGTGCATGTTCTAAACTACCTACTAAATTTGGTGATTTTAATATCTTTGTATTCCAAAATGATTTAGATCACAAAGAACATTTAGCTATTGTTAAGGGTGATGTTCAAAACTGTAACGATGTTCTTGTACGTATTCACTCAGAATGTTTAACAGGCGATGTATTTGGTTCTAAACGTTGCGATTGTGGTGAACAATTAGACCATGCGTTGCGTGCCATCGAAAAAGAAGGCAAAGGCGTTGTGGTTTATATGCGCCAAGAAGGTCGTGGCATCGGTTTAACTAATAAAATCAAAGCGTACGCCTTACAAGAACAAGGATTAGATACTGTAGAAGCCAATGAACAATTGGGCTTCCCAGCAGATATGCGTGAATATTCCTTAGCGGCTCAAATTATCCGTTTCTTAGGTATTAAAAGCATTCGTTTGTTAACGAATAATCCTGAAAAACGCCATGGTTTAGAGCATTGGGGTATCGATGTAACTAGCCGTGTACCGCTTATCATTGCAGCCAATAAATTCAATGCAGGCTACTTAAAAACAAAAGAAGAGAAAATGGGTCATATGTTAGAGGACTAATCATTTAGTTTTATTTAAAAAATTGCACGTCACATAAGAATTTCCTTTAATGGAATATAGGAGGTCAACATAATGAAGGTTCAAGAAGGTAACTTATTAGGTTCTGGTAAAAAATTTGCTATTATCGGTTCTCGCTTTAACGAGTTCATTACATCTAAATTAATTGGTGGTGCTGAAGATTGCTTATTGCGTCACGATGTAAAAGAAGAAGATATTACCGTAATCTGGGTTCCAGGCGCTTATGAAATTCCTTTAATTGCTAAAAAAGCAGCTACATCTGGTCGCTTCGATGCAGTTATTTGTGTAGGTGCCGTTATCCGCGGTGCTACAACTCATTATGACTATGTATGTAATGAAGTAGCAAAAGGTATTGCTCATGTTTCCTTGGAAACTGGTATTCCTGTTATGTTCGGTGTAGTAACTACTGAAAATATTGAACAAGCTATCGAACGTGCTGGTACTAAAGCGGGCAATAAAGGTTACGACTGTGCTATGGGCGCTATTGAAATGGTTAACCTTATCGATCAATTCTAATAATTACATAGTAAACACTCAGTATCTCATGATACTGGGTGTTTTTATATTATCGAAAATATGTTCTTTTAATTTAAAATTAGAGTAGACGAACATATATTCCCTATTATTGAAATGTAATTCTATGACATGATATACTATAAAAGCACTATTAAGTGTGTACGATTTATTAATTAGAAATAAGGAATGATAGAATGGATTATATAAAACGTTTTACGACCCGAGAAGGGGTTCGTATGTCTTTAGCGGTAACAACAGATACTGTTGAAACGGCTCGCGTACGTCACGATTTGTGGCCTGTAGCAACAGCTGCTTTAGGTCGTGCTATGACAGGGGCTATTTTATTGGCTGGGGACTTTAAAAACCATGAAAATGTAAGTCTTCGTATCAAAGGTGATGGTCCTTTAGGCGTTGTTCACGTAGATGCTTTTGCAGATAATACAGTTCGTGGTTATGTGGATGAGCCACATGTAGATGTACCTTTAAAACGTGCTGGTAAGCTCGATGTAGGTGCTGCTGTAGGCCATAATGGGGAAGTCCAAGTAACTCGTTTTACACAATTAGCACAAGACTATACCTCCACAAGTCCTATTCAAAGTGGTGAAGTAGCAGAAGATTTGGCTTATTATTTATATGCTTCTGAGCAAGTGCCTTCTACTATTAGCTTAGGTGTATTGGTAGATCCAGATTATCATACTGTTGTGGCAGGCGGTTTTATCGTACAAGCTTTACCAGATGCTACAGATGAAGCATTAGCCCAAGTAGAAAAGAATATTAATGAATTAGGCCCAATTACAGAATATTTAAAAGCAAATCCAGATGGTAAAGGTCTTATGGAACGCGTTCTTGATGGCTTAACTGTGAATGAAGTATATAATGAACCGATTCATTTCCAATGTCGTTGCGGTCGCGATCGCTTTAGTGCCGTACTTATGACATTAAGAGAAGAAGATAAAGAGGCTATTTTGGAAGATGAAGTAACAGAGCTTGTTTGTCACTATTGTAATGAAAAATATCATTTCACACGTGACGAGTTACAAGATATGTTTGCTCCTAAAGGTCCAATTCAATAAAACTTTATAATATGTTGAAAAAATACAGGCTACTAGGTTTTTCCTATAGCCTGTTTTTCTATTCTATGAGAAAATAAAGGATAGAGTGATTAATAATAGGAGGTCACAATGAGTGCAATTGGCGTAATTGGTGGTACTGGCGTTTATGATCCATCCATCTTTGAAAATATTCATGAAGAATCCTTAATGACACCATATGGTGAAATAGATTATGTACAAGGTACATACCATGGGAAAACAGTAATCTTTGTTGCTCGTCACGGCAAAGATCATACAATTCCTCCACACAAAATTAATTATCGTGCTAATATTTGGGGCCTCAAAAAATTAGGCGTTACATTTATTATCTCCACGACAGCTGTAGGTTCCTTAAATGAAAACTTTAAGCCTGGTCATTTTGTGTTGACCGATCAATTCTTAGATTTTACTAAAAATCGTATTACCACATTCTATGAAGGTGGTGACCGTCCGGTGGCACATCTTGATGTAACAAACCCTTACTGTCCTGAATTACGAGCTATCCTTGAAAAGGTTGGTACAGAACAAGGCTTATCTATTCACAATGGTGGTACCTATGTATGTACAGAAGGGCCACGTTTTGAAACACCGGCAGAAATCAAAATGTTCCACATGCTTGGTGGCGATACTGTAGGTATGACAAATGTACCGGAAGTAAATTTAGCGAATGAAGCTGAAATGGCATATGCTACGATTTCTATGATTACCAACTATGCGGCAGGTATTTCTGAATCTGCTTTAACACATGCGGAAGTTGTTGAAATGATGGGCGATATGGCGGCTCAACTTAAATCTCTTATTTTAGGTGCTATTGATGCAATCGATGTTGATGCTCGTTATGATGCGCATAATCGCATGCAAGAATATGGTGGCTTTAAACTATAATCCATTCATAATGAAATACAATAGTTCATCGAAGGAGAAGGTATGATTAATATTGAATGGCGTAAAGATACGCTGGTATTATTAGATCAAACTAAATTGCCTACTGAAATTACGTATGTTCACTGTACAGATTGGCGCCAAGTGGCTGAAGCTATTAAAATGCTTCGTGTCCGTGGCGCACCTGCCATTGGTGTAGCTGCTAGTTATGGTCTTATTTTAGCGGCTATGGAATCAGGTCGTTTAGAGGTTCCATTTAGTGAACAACTTACAAGTTTATATGAATTTAGTGAGACCTTAAAGGAAACTCGTCCTACCGCAATCAACTTAGCTTGGGCTGTAGATCGTGTTATTTCTCTTGTAAAAGAGCATGTTGAAAGCATGTCTTCTATGAGTGAAGTAGTCGATCTCATTACAAAAGAGGCTATTACAATTCACGAAGAAGACGTATCTTTGAATCGCCGTATGGCAGAAGCTGGGGCTACTTTATTTGAAGGTCAAAAGAATATTCGCATTCTAACTCACTGTAATGCTGGTGCGCTAGCTACAGGTGGCTTAGGTACAGCACTTGGTGTTGTCCGTAAATTACATGAAAATGGTCAATTGGAACGCGTGTATGCTGACGAGACACGACCATTATTACAAGGTGCTCGACTTACTGCCTTTGAACTTCATGAGGATGGTATTCCTGTTACTCTTGAGACCGATAATATGGCAGCCTATGCGATGCAACATGGACTCATTGATGCCGTTATTGTCGGTGCTGACCGCATCACTACAAAAGGTGATGTAGCCAATAAAATTGGTACCTATGGTGTAGCAGTACTAGCTAAATTCCATAACATTCCATTCTATGTAGCGGCGCCATACAGCACATTTGATTTTACTCTTGAAAATGGTGCTGATATTCCTATTGAAATGCGCGACGATTATGAAGTCACATCATTGCATGGAGTTCAAACAGCACCTAATGGTATTGATGTGCTTAATCCAGCCTTTGATGTGACACCACATGAACTAGTGACTGCCATCATTACTGAAGAAGGTGTATTAAAACCGAACTATGAAGAGTCTATTGATAAGCTACGTCAGATCGTAGAATCTAAATAACAAAAAAATCCAAGTGGATTAACCATACATATTTTTATTGAATCTACTTGTATGAGTAAAAGGAGATATTATGCAATCTTTAATTAAAGATATTAATTTAGCCGCAGAAGGCCGTAAGAAAATTGACTGGGTTTCTAACTTTATGCCTACATTAAATACATTAGGCGATCGTTTTGAAGCAGAACAAACTTTCAAAGGTCAAACCATTGTTGTAAGTGTTCACTTGGAAGCAAAAACAGCATACTTAGCTACTGTTTTAAAACGCGGTGGTGCTGATGTTATCGTAACTGGTTCTAATCCATTATCTACACAAGATGATGTAGCTGCAGGTCTCGTTGATATGGGCCTTACTGTATATGCTTGGTATGATTGTACTGAAGAGGAATACTTCAATTTCCTCAATAAAGCACTTGATCATAAACCTCACATTATCATCGATGATGGTGGTGACTTGGTAAACTTGTTGCACACAACTCGCCAAGATGCAAAAGAACGCCTATTAGGTGGTAGTGAAGAAACTACTACAGGTGTACATCGTCTCTATGCATTAGAAAATGCAAAACAATTGACATTCCCTATGATTGCAGTAAACGATTCTTACTGTAAATATCTCTTTGATAATCGTTATGGTACAGGTCAATCTGTTTGGGATGGTATCATGCGTACTACAAACTTAACTGTAACAGGTAAAAATGTAGTTGTTGCTGGTTACGGTTGGTGCGGTAAAGGCGTTGCTATGCGTGCAAAAGGCCTCGGTGCTCATGTGTATGTAACAGAAGTAGATCCAATTAAAGCTATTGAAGCTGTATTTGATGGTTTCAAAGTGTTACCTATGATTGAAGCTGCTAAAGTAGGGGATATTTTCTGTACTGTAACAGGTTGTAAAGACGTTATTGTAAAAGAACATTACGAAGTAATGAAGGATAAAGCTATTTTGTGTAATGCTGGTCACTTTGATTGTGAAGTTAACGTAGCTGATCTTACAGACCTTGCAGTAAGTCATGAACGTGTTCGTCAAAATATCGAAGGCTATACTATGGCTGATGGTCGTAAACTCTATGTATTGGCTGAAGGCCGTCTAGTAAACCTTGCTGCTGGTGATGGTCATCCTGCAGAAATCATGGATTTATCCTTCGCAATGCAAGCTCTTGCAGCAGAACATATCTTGCATAATGGCAAAGATATGGAACCAAAGGTTTATGTATTACCTCATGAATTAGATGCAGAAATTGCAAAACTTAAATTAAATTCCATGGGTTACGATTTAGATTCCTTAACACAAGATCAAATCGATTACCTTACAAAAGTAAATTAATTAACCAAATATAACCGAGCTATTACGGCTCGGTTATACCTATGAGGAAAGACTATGTCTGATTTATTAATTACCAATGTTGACGTCTTAACTAAAGAAGGCGTTCTTAACAATCATGCTATTGAAATTGAAAATGGTTACATTACTGCCATTGTAAAGGATAGCGAAGTAGAAAAGGCAAAAGTTACTGCTAAAGAAGTCTTAGATGGTAAAGGACAATTAGCAGCGCCAGGTCTTGTAAATACGCATACTCATATTGCAATGGGATTATTTAGAAACTATGCAGACGATCTTGAACTTATGGAATGGCTAGAAACGGCAATTTGGCCAACTGAGGCAAAGTTAAATGATGAGTATGTACGTTATGGTACACAACTTGGTGTGGCTGAAATGTTACGCTCTGGTACTACAACATTTAGCGATATGTATTTCTTTATGAATACTACGGCTGAGGTAGTAAAAGAAACAGGTATTCGCGCCGTACTATCTCGTGGTTTAGCAGGTGTATCTCCTACAGCAGATCAAGCATTAGTTGAAAATGCTGATTTATTCCGCACTTGGAATGGCTTTGATAATGACCGCATCAAGGTATTACTTGGACCACATGCGCCATATACTTGCCCAGACGACTATATGGAAAAGGTTATTGCCTTATCCCATGAACTAAATTGTGGCATTCACATGCACTTGTCTGAAACAAAAGGGGAAGTAGAGAATGTTATTAAAGCTACTGGCAAGACTCCAATAGCCCATATGCATGACTTAGGCCTATTCTGGAATACTACATTAGCTGCACATTGTGTTCATGTGACAGACGAAGATATGGCTATTATGGCCGAGAATAATGTAGCTGTTGCCCATAATCCACAATCCAATTTAAAATTAGCAAGTGGTATTGCACCAGTGCCTGAAATGATTGCTAAAGGTATTACAGTTGGTCTTGGTACAGATGGTTCTGCATCTAATAATAATGCGGATATGCTTGAAGAAGTGCGCCTTGCTGCTACATTGCATAAAGCTCGTCTCTATGACCCTAAAGCAATTCCTGCACAAGCTGCGTGGAATATGGGCACTGTAGAAGGTGCAAAAGCTTTAGGATATAAAGATCTTGGTGTATTAGCTGAAGGGTATCGCGCAGATATCGTATTGTATGATGTATCTGGTATGCACTGGATGCCTCGCTATAACGATTTAGCTGCACTTGTATACTCGGCTAATAGCTCTGATGCTAATACTACAATTGTAGGCGGCAAAGTTCTTATGAAAGATAAAGAATTGCTTACTATTGATGAAGAAAAACTTCGCTTTGAAATTTCAAAAGCTCAAGAGTATTTTAAAAACTAATATGTAGCACCAACTATATTTATTACTATTAACGTATATTAGCTAATAAATTTATTAGTATATAAAGAAAACCCACTCATGATACTTCATGGAGTGGGTTTTGTATTATGTAATAGTAGTTTTACTGACCTATTATTTATTATTCAATATCTATTTAATTGCTTTTACTAAAAACATAGGTACAGGAATGTAGAATTCATCTTCTTCGCTGTAAATACGAGGACCTACAGTAGGATCAATTGATACAGAGCTGGCACCCATTTTAGTGAGTAGCTCCTTATCCCATTGTGGGCGTGTATAGGATGAAACTTCTAGCATATGGTAGATTGTGTGGCAACGTTCCTTTAATTCATTGCTAACGTGTTCATGTGCATGATGCACAGATTGAGGTAAATCATGATGATTGCGTGCGTGTTCAGCATCATAATTAAGAATTAAACCACCAGGACGGATGACACGTAACCATTCAGCATAGGCTTTATCTGGATGGGGTAAATTCCATGTCACATTGCGAGCCACAACAATATCAAAGGTATTATTATCAAACCGTAGGTTTTCAGCATCCATAACGGAGAAGGTAGCATCAGATTGTAAAGACTCACCGAGTTGATTAGCCTCATCAATCATATTAGGTGTAATATCGATACCATGTACTGTATGGCCCAACTCTGAGAGTATAATGCTGAAAAAACCAGCACCACAGCCAATATCTAAAATTCGCAAAGAACGGTCAGAGTCAAAGATATGGCTCATTAATTCATCGCGCCAAAGTTTAAGTTTAGGACTTTCCAGTTCTTTAGCTCGTAAAGAACCAAAATCACGTGCTCGATCGCTCCAATAAGAGGTAATAAACTCTTTGTCATCCTTCATAGGATGATTTTTTTCAAATATATCGTTCATCTTTTTGTTCTCCTCATTTTTAATACACTTAATAGTACCATAAAATGAGAATGTACCATACTATAAATATCACACTTAGTACATAAATAATTAATATTGAGTATGATATAATACATCTATATTTTTATATTATGAAAGGGCAGGACTATGATTTTACAGACGGGACAACGTACGGATATTCCTGCCTTTTATGGGCAATGGTTGATTAATCGTATTCATCAAGGATTTGTAGATGTACGAAATCCCTATAATCCATTGCAAATAACACGGTATCCTATTAATCACGAAGTAGTAGATGGTATTGCATTTTGTACTAAGAATCCTTTGCCATTTATTCCGTTCTTACATGACATAAATGATTATAGACAGTTTTGGCATATGACCATAACTCCTTATGATCCAGATATTGAGCCCTATGTACCAAAAGCAGATTCTGTAATAGACGGATTTAAACAAATATCTACGAGACTTAATCCTCAATCCATGGTGTGGCGTTATGATCCTATTATTTTAACCCGTAACTATACAATAGATTTCCATTTTGAAAGCTTTTATAACATGGCTAAAGCTCTCGAAGGATATACGGATACGGTTGTTGTAAGCTTCTTAGATATTTTTGATAAGGTGGCTCAGAACTTTCCTGAAGGTTTTAGACCAAGTGTTGATGTACAACTTAATATTATTAAGGAGTTAATTTCTATTGCTCACTCCTACAATATGGACCTTAAAACCTGCGGAGAAGGGGACGCATTTAAAGAATTAGGGGCTAATACGGAAGGTTGTTTAACATTAGATTGTTATGAACGGGCTTGGAATGTTTCGTTAAAAGCACCTAAACGGGCACCAGCAAGACCGGAATGTAATTGCTATTTACATGGTGATATAGGTGCCTATGATAGTTGTAGTCATTTCTGTCGCTATTGTTATGCCAATACAAATCAGGCTGCAGTCCGGCACAATCGTATGTTACATGATCCTAAGTCTAGTTTACTTATTGGACAGCTTCCAAAAACAGCAATTATTAAGGAAAGCACGGAAAAAAGCTGGATTATTGATACAAATTACAAGCAAGAATCTCTATTTTAGATGGAATTACGATGCTATATAACGCCTGTTTCATTGATGTATCGTGTAAAATAGATAACAAAGGGGGTTGTCAAAGGGACACCTCAGGAATATAAGAGGGTAGAATAGCATTTGTTATGTTTATACTATGTTAAAGGAGGTGTCGTATGATAACATACAAAAGTGATTCTAAAGATTCATCCCTAGTATCTCGTGAAGACTCTATGCCAGTCCTTGCCATGTGCTACGATTTTGATAAGACTTTAACCCCTGATGATATGCAGGCACAAGGCTTTATTCAATCTGTTGGCTATGATGAGGAGCAAATCAAGCAGTTCTGGCAAGAATCTAATCAATTGGCTAAGAAAAATGATATGGATAATAACTTAGCCTATATGTACAAGATGATTCAAGAAGCAGTAGGTCGCTTTTATGTAACTAAAGAAAAGCTCATGGAATATGGGAATCAAGTAGAGTTGTATGACGGTGTTCGCACTTGGTTTGAACGTATTAGAGAGTATGGATTAGAGCATGGGGTTCGCATTGAACATTACATTATCTCTTCTGGATTGAAAGAGATGATAGAAGGCACTGAAATGGCGAAAGAGGGAGCTTTCACAAAAATCTATGCCAGTGCATTTATGTTCGATGATAAGGGCGTAGCTGTATGGCCTGCGCAAGCAATTAACTATACGAATAAAACTCAGTTTTTGTTCCGTATTCAAAAGGGAATTCTAGATATTAATGATACAGGTGTTAACGATTATATTAAGCCTGAGGACCAACGTGTCCCATTCCGCAATATGATTTATATTGGGGATAGTGATACTGATATTCCTTGCATGAGCCTTGTTAACGCTAATGGAGGCCATTCCATAGGTGTGTATGATCCTATTAAAAAGGATAAAGATAAGGTATATAAGATGATGCGTCATCACCGTATACGCTATTATGCACCTGCAGACTATACAAATGGTTCCCAGTTGGATGCATTAGTTAAACAAATTATACGCAAAACAGCAGCATATGAAGTGTTAGAGGGCGAGTATATACATTGTAAACACGAAGCAGAGGAGTAATATGGAACAATCTAAATTGACAAGTGAATGGATTCAAACGTTTAACCGTTTAGGTTCTGAAGGTAAATTAAAACCTACTGTACCATATCATGATTTATTTAACCGTAAAGAGCTAAAAGGATTTCCCTTACATACATTGCCTATGTGGACTGTAACGTTCCCAACAGGTCATATTACGTGCTGTGATCCTTTGGTAACATTACCTAATAAACCAGATACGTATATTAGAACGGTAGAACCAGGTACGTATTTGTTAGAAACAAAAATTATTGAAATGGAACCAAATGAGTATCGCTATGTGGCAAGCCGTGTTGTTTTTAGTGGCAATGAGCCTGTGAACTATGAATTGGCTTTAAAAGGTACGGAAGACTTAACAGATCTTGATGATGGTGAAAGCTACATCGGATTCCCTGTAGATTCCGGACTTGCTACCGTAGTTGATGCAGAAACTATCGAAACTTATAGAAAGTTCTATGATCAATGGCATACAAACTATCCTGACAAGAATATCTATGATGATTACTACAGTGATTTATTCCAGCTAAATGCATTGGCATATCCACAATTCCAACGATCTAAAGGGGATTGGATTAACTTTACAATTCCTGAAACTGAATTAACCGTACCTATGATTCAATCCGGCTTTGGAGATGGTTTATATCCTGTATACTGGGCCTTTGATAAAGATGGTCAAATATGCCAACTAATTATGGAATATATCGATTGCAGCGAAGCATATCAATAATATGATCTAGTGAAGTATGTAAAGATATAAGTCTAATAAACTTAATATATACAAAAAAGACGCTTAGAATACTAAGCGTCTTTTATATATTATATTTAATTGTAAGGTCTAAACCCCGAAAATCCAGTTAACGAATACACGAAGGATACTAAGACCTACAATAATTTCAGCTAAAAATCTTAAGGAACCTTCCATACCATTACCTAAATGTTTTAAACTGCCAATTTTGGCTTTACTTACGATATCACACCAGCACATATAATACCTCCGTGAGAGTTAATATGAGTAAATTACATAACTTATATGCTTATTTTACAACTTTATATGAAAAATTTCAATATGTATTTAAAATTAAATAATAATAATTCTACACATACATCTATAATAATGAAAATGTAGTTACCGTAAACCTACATAAAATAAGGAATCATAAGCATCTACTTAGTTTAGTATATATTAAGGTTATGTAAGACTTATATAAATATATATAGCCAAAATGATGTTATATAAAGATATTTGTATTAGAGACTAAAAGTTATATAAGAGTTTATGCATATAAACATAAGGTTAATGATTAATAAGCTTAGAAAACATAGTTTAAATATTTACATATATTGAGCTACATATATAGTGAGATTAATTAGGTTACATAAATTAGGTTACATAAATTAAATTAGAATTATGAGGTTACATAATATTTAACAATAGGATCTGTTGATTAATTAATTTATATACTTATTTGGTTTGTAATGTACATAAACTAGCTTATAGATATATTGGATAGTTTTTTATTTGTTTTTAAATTACTTCCGATAACGATATATTATCGGAAGTAATTATACTAAGAAAATTGGGCCTATATGGCCCAATCCCTTATGTTATATAGTTTTTTAGCTTATTAAGCTTATTTGCGTTTAAATGTATATGGTTCGTATTCTACATCATTATGACGGTTAGTCCACCAATTCCAACCGATTCTTGCAAGCTTCCATGCAATGAAGCCAACGATGATTCCCAATACTAAGCCTGTTAATACATCTGTTGGATAATGTACAAATAGATATACTCTAGAAAATGCTACTACTAATGATCCAAGTAATGCTATAATTCCCAAATATCGCTTCTGAGGCGCTATTTGACTCAAGCCTAGGTAAATGGTCATGGCTGATGCAAATGAACCAAAACTATGGCCTGACGGGAATGAATAACTATTTGCTTTTGGTAACGCAGACTCTAATGGTACTGTTACATTAGGAAAATCTACAAATGGTCTTAATCTAGCTACATGTGGTTTTAAACCTTGGTCACCGATGATTAATACAAATCCCAATGCAATTATTATAGCTACGCCTAATACACGATATTTTTTCTGTAACATTAATAATAAGGCAATGACAATCCATAAGGCACCGCTGCCAGTAATTTTTGAAATAAATGCCATAATTGGTGTTAAAAAACTATATACAAGATGGTCATGTACATAGAAGATCAAGGAGTGATCAAATTGTAAGATTGTGTCCATAGTTTCCTCTTCTATTTAACTAAATGATAATTATTGAGAATGGTTGAGAATAGATTATATCCTCAATATTCTGTATTGGATTTCCATATACTTTGTAATATGTATATATTTGTTTCTCAATTACATCTAAATAATAGCCTAAACTATTTATACCTCATGGTCAATAGTTTAGGCTATATTTAATAAAATCTTTAATTATGGTTTCTTTTTATCTGATTTTTTAGTTGAACCTTCAGGTGGCATTGTTATAATCGTATCTACTGGGTCATATACAGATTCAAAGGAATCAGTTTGGGTTACCCAGTTACCATATGTTATGGTTCTATACGTATTCATTGTTAGCCCTACATGCCCTTCTTGTACTTCTTTTTCTTTTAAAGACGGATCTACGCGTGTAATTGTCTTATTTGGTATTTCACTACGATCACCAACTGAAATAGATACATTTTTAGGCTTGTCTTGAGCAGTACCTATAATATAGATGGTTAGTGTACCATGATTCATCACACTGAGGATATAAATGGATTGCTGATATGGATTTCTAAACTTAAAGTCCAAATAGCCCCATGCTACTGTAGCATCACGACCAGCTTGAATATATCCAACAGGTTCAAAGTGAGGTGTACGTTCTACAATATTCATGCCGGATAATAAGGCTGTATTAAAGATGGTAGAACTAACTTGGCAAATGCCACCACCAATACCTGGAACTAATTTGCCATCAATCATTACCGGTGCATCATCATAGCCAGCCTCAGCAGTACGCTCGCCTACAACATCGTTAAAGGAGAATACTGCACCAGGTTTAATCAATGTACCATTGATTTTATCAGATGCGAGTTGAATATTATGTGTTCTGCTTTCATTATTTGGATCAAAATCTGTACTAAAGGATGCTAGAACGGTATTTAATGGTTTTAAATCAGAATCAGTAACCTTAATAGTATTTTTGGTGGTAAATACCATAGAAAGAGATGTAATGCTTTCTCCAGATTGTAATTGATCCTTAAGGTTTTGTAAGGTTGCATCAATATCAATGCGTTTACCTTCTTTAGCAGGATGGAATACAACTTGACCATTCTCAATAGTTAGATATGCATCATGTCCTGGCGTATCAATTGATTTTGCCAGTTCTGTAAGGTAAGTTTTGCTTTTTACCTCGTCTAGCTTATATTGTGGTTTAAAATGTTGGCCATAATACAAGGCATTAAATCTATGTGAAAGTAATGTCCACCAATCATCTTCATAACCATATGTAGAAATAGCTTTTACTACGGCCTCTGTATCTACTTGAATACCTAAATCATGATACGTAGCTTGTTGTTTTTTATCATTCCCTAAATCAATGGATATGGTCTGTTGTGGTATTTTACTATTTAGCTCTTGTATTCGAGCTTGTAATTCACCCTTTGGTGTATTAGATAGATCTGTATCATTATAAAATACGCCATACGATATATTTTCTGTTGGGATGTATGAGCAGCCGCTCGTACTCAGCAGGACAAGCATAGTCCCTAATATTATATATTTTTTACTCATTGTATTATAAACTCTCCCAAATTAGTCATTATATTCTCTAATTATAGCATATAAGTACCTATTCTATGGTACAATTATATTGATATTTTTAGGGGTAAGGGTGAATTATGTCAGAGTCTAAGGAACAACAAAAACATTTCTATTTGCGCAATAATGATGCGCTTATGAATAGTACCAAGTTGTCTATGAAAGCCAAACAAAGTATATTGCTGTCTAAGGCTGAAAATACTGTGGATGCTTACGAATCGGATTGGGACGATTTCGTAGATTGGTGTACCTATCAAAAGGTATCTTACTTTCCGGCTACACCAGAAACTATAGTGAACTATATTAATGATCTTGCTGATTATGCTAAGGCAAATACGATTTCTCGTCGTATTAGCGCTATATCAGAGAATTATAATGCCTCTGGCCATCGGGATAATCCATGTATGGCACCTATTGTAAAACAAGCGTTACGGGGTATTAGACGTTTAAAAGGTACTTTCCAACAAGGTAAGACACCAGTCCTATTAGAGGATATTGAAGATATTTTAGATTGTATGACCAAGCTAGATATACCTGAATTACAACTATTACGTGATAAAGCTATTCTTTTAATCGGATTTATGGGTGCTTTTCGTCGTAGCGAAATTGCGGCTATTACAGTAGAACATCTTCAATTCTCTCCACAAGGTGTCGAGATTTTTGTCCCATCATCTAAAGCTGACCAAGAAGGTCAAGGTGCTGTAGTGGCGATTCCGCATCTCTCTGGTTCTCCTTTAGACGCAGTTCGTGCCTTACAGCAATGGTTACGTGCCTCTGGTATAACAGAAGGTCCTGTATTTAGAGGTTTTACTAAAAATATGTCGTTACGTAAAACAGCTATATCAGATAAGATGATTGCCGAAATCGTAAAGAAATATATTTCTCTTATCGGTCTTGATCCTGCCATGTATGGAGCCCATAGCTTGCGTCATGGCTTTGCAACGACTGCCGCAGCCTATGGTGTGGAAGAACGTAATATTATGAGACAAACACGTCACCATAGCGTAAATATGGTTAGACGTTATATTAATGAAGCGAATAAGTTTGTAGACAACCCTATTTCAACAATCTTTGAAAAGCGATTTAGATAACAACTATAAATCAGTTGATTTAGATAATAACTATAAATCGGTTAATAACATATAATAAACAACAAAAAGCAGCTACATCTATTGAGTAGCTGCCTTTTTGCGTGGGTTACACCCATATATATTTAGTTTTGAGCCACATAGTCCATAGCTCTAACTGGACTATCAGTTTTATGTGCTGGTACCTTTAAAACTGTACCAGGTACAAGTGTACCTGAATCACTGATGTTGTTAAGTTCTTTCATGGCATATACCATTTCACGAACATCCATATCTTTATGAGCTGTGCGAGCTGCAATATCCCACATTGTATCGCCTGCTTGTACCTTTACTTCGCGTACTGCATGTGTATTTGCATCTGTTACAGGGTTTGTCATATTATAACCAAATAATACTGTTAAGCACATTCCTAGCATCATTAATATATTTTTCATCTCATACCTCACATTTATATCGAACATAATATCTGAGAACATTTGTTTGTTTACATGCATATGATAGCACACGAACGAATGTTCGGTCAAGAGT